>Ga0066865_10000406_pt1 | contig 11722 bp, 9 predicted proteins | sample ETN01SmetaG_2_FD_66433 | JGI IMG/M metagenome (GOLD analysis project Ga0066865, IMG submission 66433) | Marine microbial and viral communities from oxygen minimum zone, Eastern Pacific Ocean - ETNP2014F12-01SV265 | ecosystem: Environmental > Aquatic > Marine > Oceanic ...
TTGGTAGGTAAAATATAAGAAAAGATAATAACCAAAAAATTGCTAAGGCAATGATATGCTGTATCCTATTAGAATTTACTATCAATCCAATAGTTACTAATCCAATCCAAGTATAATCTAGTGTGCCATGCAGTCTCCACCACAACTTATCGCCTAACTTCTTCATAACCTTATCTCTAAGTCTAGCGAAGAAGGGTGATACATGTCTCATCATGACAAATCCTTCGTTAAAGAACATGATGAAAAATCCGATCCAAAAAATCATAGTATTAGTTAAGTAAAATTAATGCACCTTTAATGTTGACTGTACCCACACCAGTGATATCTACAGTTCCACCTGCAGTCACTGAGTAGTTAAGTCCTACTTTATTTTGAATAAAGTCTGCAGAGTCATACTTCTGTCCACCAATAACAGTTTTAACAGAGTATGCTGAATCTCTGGATTTAATGAGTGGAGGTGTACTTATCTTACCAGCAACAATATGCTGTTCAATACCACCAATCCACTGTTTGTAGTCACCTAAGATTGACCAGTTGATGTGTCCAGGAGAAACGATGTTTTGTGATGCTCTAGGATCAAATTGAACAGATGTTTCTTCACTTACACCAAATGTCATCTTCTGACCAGTTACTATCTCCTTGTCATTATCAGTGACTTTTTCAATAGTACCTGCATTCATGTATATAGCACCACCACCATTAGTTCCTGATTGAATATTCACCTGAGTTTTACCAATCAGTAACAATTCCTCAGATGCTTCAATCATTATCTTCTGTGCTCTAATGTATCTGGTAGAACCAATGCTCTGTTCAACATAGTCACCATAGCATACAAGGTTCAGTGCTTGACCTTCTTTATCATCACCTTTGTTAAACTCTAGGTTTGATCTCTGATGATGCTTTGCTTGATAACCCCATGTTTTAACACAAAGTTTACCGCTACCAGGTCCTTTCTCAGGGTTCCTCACACCAGTTAGGAGTCTGATACACCCCAAACTGTCTTGAACAATTGCACTGTCCTCTGGACCGTCTATACGCAACGCTCCAGATACCTTGTCAGGTAACATCCTCTCATAGATTTCTGATCTTGTCAATGTACCTTTGTACCAAGTCCTAAATCTAGGATTGTCACTCAACTCCTGTGTTTCATTAGGAGTTGTCGGTTTAGCAATAGTAGTTGGGTATTGTGATGCAGGTTTCATTATGGGCAATCAACGTAACGACCAGTTCCAATCTTGGTAGAACCAATATTGGCAAGTGATGCAGTATCTAGACATATTAAAGATGGTAATAGTTTAGCACCATAACCACCGCCACCTACGATAACAATCTCAGGGAATGTATCGTAGGTAGTAGTTTTGTCAAGTGGTCTTGCACCAACAAGGAATCCAGTTTCTGGATCAATAATTGCTTCTGCAGCATCTTTAACACCATTAACATAAATGGTTGGTTTTGAAGTATATGAAGCACCTGGTCTTATTACTGTGTAACTATCAATAATACATCTCTTATTATTATCTTTCTGTAAATTCTTCTTATATCCATATCCAGGAGACTTAACTCTAATTTCAGTTAAGAATCCATCTTGATCTAATAGAGCAGTTCCTGTTGCACCAATACCTTCACCCACGATGAACACATAGGGTGGTTCTGCCCATGGTGAACCAGGAATAGAAATAGGAACGTCAATGATACCACCATTTTCGTCAGTAATAATATCTGGTGTATTAACAACTGGTAAAATAAATTCATCAATCACTGTAGAAGGATCATCACCAAGACCTTCATCAAAGTCATCAGTATCTGATGCAGTAGTAATAACTACATCAACGAAAGCACCAGTTCCATTCACAGTAAATCTTAGAACTTCTGCATCTTCTACAACTCCGTCTTCTTCTATACCAACTGTTGCAGATCCTTGATTGTTATTAATAACAAAACTACCATTTGTTTGACCACCAATGATATCATCAGCAGTAATACCATTACCAGTTAGTTGATAATATAGTCTAGTTCCATTATCAATATTTCTAGTAAAGATACTATATCTAATAAACTCACCCTCTGGGCAAGTTCCTCTATCAGCAGTAACACTAACCTGAGGATCTAGTGAAGTACCAGTATTATCATCGATACCATCACCATCATCATCTACAGGTTCCTGTCCATCAGGAACAGTAATAATATCTGTAGGAGGACCAGTCACTTCTTCTGGGAATTCTTCGGGAAGATCATACTCTGGATTTCTAGATGGTCCTCTCCATGGACCTCTTCCATCATTAAATTCTTTCTCTGTAATAGTACATGTAGCAAGGTTCTTCTTAAATTTTGACTGAACGTCACTACCTGCCTCTGGTGTATTCTTTTTAATAAGAACAAAAAATTCTTCATCTTGCTCACGTTCTAGAGAAGTGAGAGTTCTAACTTGAACATCTTTAAATGTTTCACCTGGTGCGAATCCTACAATATCATCAACAGGAATATAATCACTATTCTCTTCAGCAGTTCCTTTATATTTTAAAGTCTTAAATGTAACTGACGATGATACTTCTCTATATCCACTACGTGTTATCCTAAAACGTGCAATATCACCTTCAGCGACAGTTACGTTATTAATATCATATACAATTCTCTTATCTTGCTTAACGCCATTATTCTTATCTGGATCTGCTGGTTCTGGTTCTGGAATCATACCATTATATGTTCCACCTTTAGGAACACCACCAGTAAATCCTACAGTTGTGATATTTAGATTTCTACCTTTAAATGCATCACCACAGACATACTGAGTATAATCAGCACCTGTTGATGGAAATAGATTATCAATGCTATCTAATAGACCATCTAGGAAGTCACCCTCTTCTTTTGGATCTTCCCCTCCATTAGTACAAATCTGTTTATATTCACTACATGTTCTGTCTGGTCCTGAGCAAGTAATTCCTAAAAGACTTAGTACTTTATTGATTGCTCCACCAAGAATATCTAGAGGTGCTGCAATAGCACCTAGAATAGATTGTAATGGACCTAAAATCTTACTTAGTAATTCATTCATCAATGAATTGATCTTAGACATAATACCATTAACTAATGCATCAACTTGACATGCAACAGACTGATAGATCTGTTGTATTAGACTCATTAAGACGTTAGTTAACCATGCTTCCAATCTATCACCAAGATCAGCAATAGAGCAACCGAGTTGTTTCAACATATTATTGAAGAACTCAGTAACAGGTGTCAATGCATTACCAGTATCTGAAGGGCGTAGTATTGCTTTGATAAGATCCTTTACTGCGTTACTAATACTCTCAATAACAAACCCCTTCACTCTAGCAACAAACTCATTAACAACAGTCATTGCTTTATTAACATAACCTCTTGCTACGTTAATACCATCATAGAAACCACCACTTGCTTCATTAACAAGATATGTTCCTACATTACCACCATTAGCTTGTACCTGATAAAGAAATTCTCCCATGATATTTGTCATTTGAGACATCATATCTTCATTATCACATTTCTCTGCTACGCTCTGACACCAGTCTTCTGACTGTGGAGTATTATTCTTTAATGGTGCTTGCTTTGCTGCTGAAACTGATACTCTTAGATTGTCCTCTCCATCTTTTGTACCATCTGATAGTCCACCAGTAGCAGTATTCTTATCCGTTCCTTTTTGTTTTGGTGGACCATCTTTCTGCACATTAATCTGCCCCACTGCTGTAGTAAACGGCGGGGTTTCTGGTGTCCTTTCTACAAAGACTTTAGTTGCACCAGGTGTTTGACCAATAGAACCCATGATAATGGGTTTTTGTTTCTCAGTATCAATATAGAAACCCATCACCCAACAACCAATTTCTAGTTGTGGGTGTGCTCCGCCACCATTACCAGGAATGAATGGCACTGTAACAGGCATCATCACAGTCGCCCATGGCAAATCATCAGTTCCAAGAATCTCAGGATCGCCAGGATGATCTCCTACAATCCTTACCTTGAATCTGTAACCGCCTTTGTTGTTTTGTTCATCAGCAGCGGTTCCTTCAATTTGCCCCACCCACCATTGGAAACCGTCTTGTCCAATTCTTTGGGAAGGTATTAAGCTTGATAATACCTGATCCATATCAATCTTCGTAAATTAAACACTCAGGTTCATCTGGGTGCTGATCACAGAATAACTCAATGCAGTTAGGATCGTGATGATCTCCTGCTTCGATCTCCTGTTTATGGTGCTCTACATATTCTTCAAGATCATGAAGTTCTAATTCAATGTGCCTACGCATTTGTGGATTAGTTGTAGGATCTTGAAGAATTTCCTTATCTTTCTCGATATGTTGTTCGATGCTTTCCATAGGATAGTTACCTCCGTATTTTATTTAGTTACCGTGTCTTGAATCTATGTCACCATAAGAATCCCTCATTAATCTCAATGTAGTTACAAATCTACCATTAGTAGATTGAGTTCTATTATAGGTATGAGTAACCTCATCTATTAAGTATACTCCACTACTTTCTTGATCATAGGGTTCTTTACTAGCTTGCACTGTTGGTGCTTTGTTTACAAGTTTGATATCAATCTTGTCACCTGCACATATTCTAGAATTACCAGGAATTACAATCTCAGCTAACTGGTGTTTAAGTAGTTCATATCTCATAAGGGACTGTGCAGCATAGTGTTTGTGAAAATCACAAAAGTCACTTGGACTTTCTGCTCCATCTTCCTCATCGAATGATGCTATACCAGGTTCGTTGTACCACGATTCATGATCCAGTATACTAGATATAATTCTAGTTGGGTAGTCTGAGATCTTTTTGTCAGCATCTGCTGTTTTAAGGATTGATGGGGTATTTTGAGATCCTAGGTGTGCCATGCTGTTATAAGCATCCTCTAGACTGTACATAAATTCATGATACTGTCCAGTAGAGTGGTTGAAGAACACCATCATAGAGGAATACTTACCCTTTCTCATTGACTGCATGACATCTACTTCAGACTTAAATACTGCCTGTGAGATAGTTATTCTATCATCAGCACCATCAGACTGGTTTGATGGTTTCTCGATATATGGTCCCCAAGTTTCAACATCATTCTTTTGTAGCAACTTGTCTACTGAGAAGAAATTAAATCCTCTCTTGTTTTCATAAAAGAAGAATCCAGCACTACCACCAACCTTTTGCTTCTCATTCTTAGATTTACTCTTAGAAGTTGAAGTTCCTCCCTTTGCAATAGATTTAATAGCAACAGTAGAAGCAATATCAAAAGGTCTTCTATTATTAGGAAGCATATTAAATTGAAATTCTGTTGCCTCAGAGAAATAATCCTTCTTACTATTCAATTGTTGGAGTAATTCATTAATAATAGAATCTCCAGTTCCTCGTAAAGGTTTAATCATTCTAGAATATTCATTATTTAATGCTTCTTCAGAAATTAAACCCAAAGTATATGCTTGCGTTTGATTCTTAGCATAACGATTACCAACCTTCCATACTATTAGGTCATATACGACTGGATCATCCTGAGAACTAGTCTCTACAATAACTCTAACAGTCTCCCCACCTTGAATAGGTAGATTGTTTAATAATCCAGCACTATCAGCAACAGTAAGTGTACCAGCAACAAATGGACTCGTTACACTCTCAACATAAGAGAATGTATTGACCATCTGTTTAATTTCATAACCCTCACTCTCACCTAATCCAGTAATAGAAACACTCGTGAGAGAAAAATCCGTAATATTCTGAAATTCTTTCATCTTAATTTAGAGTCCTAATTTTCAGGTCTTGGAATATAGATGTTCCAGTTCCATCCATAGAGATACCAGCACTAACACCATTAGGATTAACACCCTGTTGCTGGTTACCACCACCACCATAATAGTTATTAATGACAGTAGGTGCTCCACCACCTAATCCCATATTTGTCATAGCAATTTGTGCAGATGATGCCATGAATGGATTTCCAGTATTATTAGATGCAGGAACAGCAGATAATGAATCTGCCATACCACTGAGTCCAGCATTCCTCAGCATCGATGCTTTTTGATCTGCTGTTAACTGACCACCGCTACCACCACCACCACTTCTTGCAGCAAGTGAATCGGCAGGAGGTCTGAAGAATGTACCTCCAGCAGGTGTCAATCCTGCTTCTGGGAATTCATTCATTAATTGTGATTGATCTGCTGACCATACAAATGCTGCTCTAGTGGAACTATTTGATAATACCTTACCATCCGCAGTCATAATACCAGCGTGTCCCTTATTAACACCATTATCATATACCCAAACATCACCAGGTTGAGCATTATTAAAACCAACGTTTTGCCATCCCGCACCTTTCAGTCCATTGATTACAGAAAGTGTATCCTGTGCTGAACCCCAAGGTGGTTGCACTCCTGCCTTACGAAATACCTTATTTACAGCATATACACAACTTTTATTCCCACCATCAGGACCATCTGATGTACTTGCACCCCTTAAAGATTCTGCTGCTTGTGATAGTTGATTACCAGATGCAGGTGATCCCATAGGATTACCAGATCGCTTAAGCGAATCTAATTGACCCATAACAGAGGAAAAACTTGTTAGAGATTTATTAGTTCCATCGCCATCATACCAACCCGCTCCAGATGCATCTTTAGGAAGTGCTGCCCACTCCTGAGAGAGATTCTTAGCAAACTCTTCCTTACTAATAGCACCAGACATAAAGTCATCAAGTCCTCTCCTCTTGAGAAGTAATTCAAAGATCTTATCTTGTCCCGCCTTATCAAACTTAAATGTTGATGAATCAATACCAGCACCCCTAAGAGCATCTTTAGCAGTTCTCATCTGAATCTGATAACGACCCATAGCAAACTGACCACCTTTCTCATCAAATAACTGATCAATGGTTTTATTAAGAACTGATGCATCCTGTGCTCCACCAACCATCTTAGTATAATCATTTCCAGATTCTAAACCACCAATAAAGGATGCAAGTCCACCAGTATTAACTTCACCAGCATTAGCAGCACCACCAAATAAATTACCAAATATGTTTAGTAAACCACCACCAGCATTCTTAAGTAATCCACCAATACCCTTAAGACCTGCAAGAAGAGGTCCAAATATGATTTCTAATGCTTTACCAAACATTTTGAAACCACCTTCATGTTCATAATATTTTTTCATAGCAAATGCTTGAACTTCAGCAATCTTTTTCTTTCCTTTTAGTTGAGCTTCAACTAGACCTTTACCAAAGTTAGAAAATACTTTTTCTCCTTCTTTTCCTTCTAGTGGGAAAACACCTTCTTTCTTATTACCTTCACCCATTAAACTAAGAATAGGTTTAGAAATAATACCACCCATTCTATTAGGAACAACTTTATCAGCACCAGTCACCTTATCGGCACCCCAACCAAATAAAGATGCTCCACCAAAACCACCAAGTAGTCCACCAAGGACACCACCAATAGCAGCACCAGGTACTGCACCAACACCACCAAACAGAGCACCTATAGCAGCACCAGCAGCGGCACCACCCTTTGCTCCAAGAGCGGCACCAGCAAGACCTCCAGTAGTAGAAGCGGCAGTTCCTACACCTGCCTGTACGTTAGTCTGACCATCACTCTTTCTACCAGCAAACTCCATGCCAGCAAATAGAGTATTAAGAAGAGCATTTGATTTACTAAATTTACCCAAACCTCTCATGTTGGGCATTTTAAATCCTGGTTTTGATACTCCTGGTTTCTTACCACCAAATAAATTGGGGAACTTAAATCCTTTTCCTGGTGGTTTATTTACTCTAGGTCTAATTACACCATTTGGTTTTTTAGTTGTAGGAACCTTAATACGACTTCTTGGTCTAGATCTAACTCTACGACCACCACGACGACGAAGACTCAATAAATCTGCACCAGTACCTAGAAGATCAAGTAGACCTCCTCCACCTCCTCCAGATCCACCTTGACCATCATTTTTCTTCTTAAATGTCTCTGCTTTTAAGAAACCAGAGAGATCACTACCTTGTTCTAAAGATTTTTCTTCTGCTCTCGCTGCTTGACGAGACAACATTGTGTCTTGTGCTTGTATCTGCTCTTGAGCTATATTACTATCGTTCTTTGTCTGATCCTTAGTAACATCTACTAATTCTACAATTGCTGCTGTATTCCTATTCATTGCAGCAACAATATCAGCACCACTATCAGGAGTAATACCTCCTGCTGGGTTTGCTTGTCTTACACTCTGTACTCTACCTGCTTTAAAAGCAGCAACTCTTGCTTCTTTACTTAAATATTCCCCAGTATTAGCATCAACTCCCGAAATAACTGCTTTAGAAAAGAAATTACCACCATTTAGTCCACCCGATGGACTAGGTGAACCCATATTTGTGAAAGTACCACCTTTTGCTTTGCCAGGTAATCTAGGTCCGCCAGGTGGCAACTTTTTACCTGTTTTTACATCAATATTAGTTGGATTCTTCTCTACTAAACCACCACCTGCACCTAAAAGTTTTGTTTTATTTCCAGACAGCATCTTAGTTGCTGCTGCTGGTGGTAATGCCTTCTGATCAGCACCAGTCAACAGATTTTGGATCTGACTAACCTTTTTGTCGATATCATCGAGTTTTTTAGACTCTTTGTCACGCAGTTTGTCAAATTGTTTTTTTATTTCTTTCCAGATCTTGCTTTCGCCTGTTACTGGAGATGGTGTCAAAAAACCGTGTGCCATTACTGCCTTGCTTGTTTCTCTTGTTCTTGTTTTACCTGTTCTAGGTATTGCATGAGAAGACTAGTATAAACTTGTCTTTCCCAAGGCATCATATTCTCAATCTCACTCAAATTGTATTTATGGTGCTGCATCAAAGCAAAGTTGGTTTTGTAGTACCCCTCCATCGACATATGAAAGAGTGCTATCCGAAAAAATTGGTTAGCCCCTGAATGACGAACGTGTTATCGACCCCAGTTTCTGGGTTTTTCACATTAATCTCATGTTTTAGAACAGGAGCAGCTTCAAAGAATTGTCGAACTTCTTCAAACTGCTTATTTGTCAATCCTTCAATAAATGAAATGAATTCCTTCTTGGTAGTAGTAGATTTATCATATACGTCTTCTCCATCAAAAATCTGATCAATACAAGCTGCCATAATTTCCACCATATCGTCACTTGACTGTTCTCTACCAATAACCGAAACTTTGATAAAAGTGTCAAATGTTGGATATTTCATTATAATACCCATAGTGTCAGAAAGCATAATTTTGTTTTTATGCCCTTCTGGCTTAATAACCTTAACATCTGTTAAATTAAGATTATACTTAACTTGAGTTTTTCCGTCATCTTCACATGTAAGCATCATTTCGACAACTTCGCCAACAGAGACTGCACGGATATTAAGGAAAATATACTCTAAGTCAAATATTGCTAAATCTTCTATTTTTACGCGAGATAGTATACAATTCTTCAACAATACTCTAGTAGCTTCTTCAATCTGCTTTTCATCCTGAGATTCAAGTGCTAATAGTAATAATTTTTCTTCTTTTACGACAAATGGACGATATTTGATCTTTTTGCCATTTGAAGGGATTTCCAACTCATAAGTTGGTAGTGAAACCTGTGGTAACGCCATAATCTCTAGATCAGTTCATATTTATATTTAGCTCGACTTTTTTGACCAAAAAATAGCGGAGAAATTTTTCCCACTTTTATGGAATCAAAAAGTCAATTTTACTGAAAATCATTGATAGTTAATGTATTTGGGTCGGTTGCTTCTCTATTTAAACCTGCAAAGACATCACGTACTCCTTGAGGTTTAATAAGAGTACCCATGTCAGTAATATCATTCTTAATCGTATAATGTCTCATGTAGGAGAACTGTGCTGTTACTTGAGTTAACTGACTTGATCCAAACTGCATTGGTACAGCATCAACTGCATATGGGTAACACTTCTCCATAACATAACTTATAGGTGCTCTTTCAGTAGCAGAGTTACCACCTTGCTCAGTCTTACTAATCAATACAGTACATGCATAGTCATCACGATACTTAAGTCTAATAGTTCTGTTCTCTGCTCTAAGTGGACCGAAAGATAGTGATTGTATTTCTGTGAGTGACTTTCCTACTACTTCTTCGCCTTCTTCATCAAAGATGTAATCAACCCAGTCCTGTAAGAATTTTAATGAGTTCATGTTAGCATCACATAAGAATCCCAATTGAAACTCGGTAAAGATTCTACTATGTGGATACTTAACCTGTCCACTACCAACATAAGATCCATTAATTTCACCTTGAGCTGTGTTTGTGTTTGGAAGTTGTGCTTCGCTACAAAACATCTCAAAATAATCTGTGGTCTGTCCACCTGGCGGTGTAATGGGTGGGTTTGCAAACTTTACAACAAAGTTATTACTGAACGACATTCCACCGTTCGCTGACATTGTTGCTAACAAGCGATCTATTGACACGCTAAATACCTATGTTGGTCACTTTATATTTATGGCATACTCTGGGATCTATAAACCTGTAAATCCCAAAAAGTATCGCGGTAATCCAACACGTGTTATCTATAGATCATTATGGGAACGAAAGTTCATGGTGTTCTGTGATAATAATCCTTCAATAATGGAATGGGGGAGCGAAGAGGTAATCATTCCCTACCGTGCTCCAGATGGTAGAATAAGACGATACTATCCAGACTTTTATATTAAAGTTCGTGAAAAGAATGGAAGTATTGCCAAGTACATTATTGAAATAAAACCAAAGAAACAAACTAAACCACCGAATGACAAAAATAAAAGAACTGCCTCATACAGAAATGCTGCATTAACATACGCAAAGAACCAAACTAAGTGGTCAGCGGCACGTGAGTATTGTGAAGACAGGCAGATGAGCTTCTTGATACTAACCGAAGATCACCTAGGAGTATGACAAATGGCAACAGGATTCGCCGCAGTACAACGCAACACCGTAAATCAGGATCCAGGATACAAAACCCTGTTTGAAAGAGTAAACGCAAAGACAGGAGGGGAAAAGAAATCTCTCTCTTGGTATAGATCTGCCGTAAAAGCAGAATCTAGTAGATATAAAAAGAATTTTAAAAAGTATATACGAGACGAAAGTAAAGACCGTGGAGGTGTCGCTGTAGAACAAGACATGAATGAGTTGAGAAAGACTACAGCAACTGGACACATGTATATGTTTGAGTATAAGGCAAAGATGAGATGGTTGCCTTACTATGATAGATTTCCTTTAGTGTATGTACTTAAGGCAGTTAGTAGAGGTGAGTTCTGGGGAGCAAACCTACATTATCTCTCTCCAAAGAAGAGAATACTCGCCACAAAGAAACTAATGCAAGGTAGAATTGACTTACCTAAGAAGTGTTTCCATAAATATCTAACAGCACACGTAGAAGGTCTGTATCTTGATCTTGCTGCTTCTGAATGGGACACTGCCATTCTCCTACCAACAGCAGATTTTGTTAAAGACCTTAATGGCATGTTATTTCCTATTAAACCAGAGATGGTATGGGAAGACACAGATGAAGCTTTCTACGATAAGATCAAAGGTTCCAGAGTAATTGCTAGTTATGGAACTAAACAATCAAAGGAGATGGCACAGTAAATGAAGTCTAATCACAGCACAGGCAAACCACTTGTCAATGGTACTAGGATAGGACAGACTGTCGTAACCAAGAAGAGAAGAAGGACAAACACTTATTGGAAGTGGAATGGAACTGATTGGAATAAAATAACTAAG
>Ga0066865_10000416_pt1 | contig 11547 bp, 3 predicted proteins | sample ETN01SmetaG_2_FD_66433 | JGI IMG/M metagenome (GOLD analysis project Ga0066865, IMG submission 66433) | Marine microbial and viral communities from oxygen minimum zone, Eastern Pacific Ocean - ETNP2014F12-01SV265 | ecosystem: Environmental > Aquatic > Marine > Oceanic ...
ATGTTACCTGTTGCGTCACGTAGAGCAACCCTAACAGTGGTTGCACTACCCTGGCGGTTGGCGATATTTAGGGTCGCTACCCTTGTACCTGCTGCGGCAGATACAACTTCAGTCCAAGTGCTTGCACTTGAGACATCTACTTTTCCGTATACTCCAGAAGCCATGTTAGGTTACTCCGTTTAATTTAAAAATTTACCAGTTTAGTGTTGTTAATTTATTTATAAAATACTTAGACCGCTGAGATATAATATGCAGTCGCAGACACACCTTTCACCGCTGCATCAACAGCACCTGAGGTTGGAATTGTTGTGTCGTCCGTACCTAAGGTTGTTGCAATTGTCTTACCAAAAATAGTAGTTTCTGTTAAGACATCAGTTGCATTGATAGTCACTCCTAAACCAGAAGCAAGTTCAATACCATTACTAAAGTTGAACTTACCATTAGAAGACAACCATTGGATTGTCTTGTCGGTAGTTCCCTTGATTGTAATACCACCTGTATCGGCTGTTGTATCTGTAGCACCCCCTGTAGAGAAGGTAGCACCTGTAGCAGATCCAGATCCACCAAACACTTGATCAAGTGTTACAGTTGTTCCAGAAACAGCAGTTACAACACCGCCAGAAGCGAGTGTAACTGTACCACCACCAGCATCTAGCGTAATTGCTACGCCAGGTGCGATATTATCCATATCGCTACAATTGGTGATGTCTGCTGAACCTTCAGTGATATCACCAGTGAAGGTAGCAACAGCAACTTTACCCAATTCAATATTACGATCCTTGGATGTTAAAGTAACAGAGTTAATTGATGTTGTTGTACCCTTAACTGTGAGGTTTCCACCAACGAGGAAGTTACCATCAACAGAAGATAGGTTGTCAACATAAGTTTTAACTGCCTTCTGTGTAGCAACTTTATTGTCGCTATTCTGAGACAATGTGCCATCAGTTGAGAATTCGTTAATAGCAGCACCCAACTGAGCACCGATAGAACCAAGTCTCAAACTTGATAGACCAGATAGGTCAAACGCAGAAGCGTCTAGTGTTGCCTTACCAGTTGCCTGTTCAACTCTGAAGTACTTACCAACAGAGAAGTTACCATCTTGGTCAGTAGATACGTAGTAAACACGACCTGGACGATCTTCATCAATTTCGTATGAAGGAACGTTAGGTGAGTTGGGTAGACCAGGCCAGTTAGTATTTGCTTTACTGCCTGTACCAACATCTAGGAAGTCGTGAGCAGTTAGACGTACTTGTGAATACTGGAAACGGATCTTGAAGTCCTGTCCATCACCTGCCTCAATAACTTTCTCATCAGCAAACTGTAGTGTTGTAATACCTTTGGTATCAGGAGCAACAGCAGCGAGTTTCATGAACTCACTACCGATTAGAATATAGTCACCAGCATCAAGACCAACACTTGCTTGCTTCACACGAATTGAAACATCAGCAGCAACAACATCCTCAATTAGTTCATCTTGAGATGCAATCTTTGCATTTAGGATGGTAATAGCATCATTAGTTGCGTGACCTTCAGCAGAAGTACCTTCTTCAGCACGTGATGCTTGTACGGATGTTGCTGATGGGAATGATACCACCTTAAACAACTCGTTACCGATAGCAATGAAACCATTAATGGTCATGCCAGTCACGCTAGAAACCTGCATGGTTACAGGAGATGAAGCACCAACTAGAACATCAGCAGACAAAGTAGCAGAACTTCCTGAGTCTGGGAATAGAGCAATAGCGGTTGTACCATCATGATCAGCAGCAGTTGTGCCAAACTGACCACGATTTACAGTCAATGAACCTCTTCCATCAGGAGCGATGTAACTAGCATTGGAGATAACATATGAACCACTGTCATCGTTAACACCATTGTCTTGAAGTTCAACTGAACCACCAGCATCTGGAGCATTCTGTAGATCTACAACAGTAAGAATAAATCCTTTCTGTCCAGTAACAGCATCTGTATTGTTTACAAGATTTGCTGTGAGGTTGGAAGTCCCACCTGTAATTGTTTCACCCTGTACAAAGGTTCCTTTAATGGGGAAGTAATACAAGAATCCAGAGGTAGACTGATCGTTAATCAGTTCACCAATAGCACCTGAAGTTCCACCTGTAATTCTTTCACCAACAGTGAATGTTGCACCTAGAGGAGTTGAAACATCAATTGTGAGACGCTTACCCTTGACTTTACCATCAATGGTAGCTTCATCAGATTTAAATCCTCTAGCAATCGCACCATACTTACCGTAAGATGAGTTACCAGTAACAGCACGAATTCTACCACCACGTGTAGCAGTGTAAGAGATGTGTGCGTAGTATGTGAAGGATGATACAATCTCAGTTGCAGCACCTCTTGTTACATAGAAACCAACACCACCGTCAATAACTTGAGTGAAGGAGTCAAACACCATTGACTTGTTAGATGGTGTTGAAGAATTATCATAATGTGCGTGTACACCACCATCAAGTAGAATACCAACTGCTGCTCCAGAGAATAGAGTACAGTTTTGAATGTAAGGAGATTTGGTGATTGCAGAGTTAGGATTGAGTCGGAAGAAGACACCCTTAACTGTAGCGGTGTCCATATCCTTATCGTCACTTGTAGAAGGAACGAATCCACTCATGCCCTCAAATACCATTTCCTTAATGGTAGTATGAGAACCAAGTAAGCACATTGTAGACTCAGCATTGGTGCGAGTATCTACTGAAGAAACTTGGATAGAAGTATCTGTAGATGTAGCACCACTCATGCTGTTGCTACTAATAGCATTGCCTAGAATAGCAGCGAGTGTTGATAGTGCAGCAGTAACTGTAGGACAAGCAGGATCATTAGAGTCATTTGTGATCGTATTATCCACATACTGTGTTTCAGTATTTCCAGCGGAAGTACTAACAGTAATACCACGTAGACATTGATCGGCAATAGTCTCAATATAACCGTTTAGTGTAGTATCTTGAGTAGTGTTACCTGTGATTGCAGTACCACCAACATAAGCAGCAGCATAATCATAGACTTTATTGTTACCACCTGCTCTGATATTGAAAGCAATTGCTTCAATGTAAGATTGGAGTGTGTTCTTAACGTCTGCTTCTGTTCCATTTACAGCACCTTCATTTGCTGCATGGCGATGATATGCTTCCCATGCAATAAACTTAGCGTTTTTGAAGATTAGATTACGAGCATCTGCATTTTTGTTAGAAACAATATCTAGATACTTGTCACCAGAATTCCATACACCACCAGTTAAGTTTAGTAGATGAACAGCAGAACCATAATCTGTATCTAGAACCATGGCAGTTTTGGTTCCAGCAGCGTTGGAGATGATCTCACCATATTGAATATGAGTGAGTGACGCACCCAACGTCAAAGACTGCATGTTAGAATCGCCAGCCGCTGGTTTGACAACAGAAGTTCTTAGGTTGTCACCAATAATTGAAACGAATTCAGGAACAACGATTGGGTTAACTTCTTCGTAAGTACCTGCCTTAACAAAAATTGTGATTGGGTTAGATGCAGAAGGAGCATCAGCACCTGTTAAAGCACTGATATAATCACAAGCATATCTTAGTGAAGCAAAACCTCTAGAGATGCTTAGACCGTTATTAGTATCAGAACCTTCCTTAGTTACGTAGAATACAGAACCTGTTGTATTGTTCTTTTCCCATCTTGGGAGTAGTGGAGAACCACCAACTGTTAGAACTTGACCAGATGCCTGTGCTTGCTCTGCTGCGGTGCCTGTAGACCCAGTTGGTAGTGCGATTCTATTAACACCACTTGCTGCCTGATAGAGAAGGTCTCCAGTCTCTTGTAGAACCTGAGCAGCGTTACCACCCTGTGCTAGGTAGTTCCAATAGTTTCCGCTAGGATCTAATTCAGGAGCATTACCAGCACCAGTAGTGTTATCAGTGATACAAACATAAGAGTTTGAGTTTCTGTTAACAACATCACCCTTCTGGTAAACTGTTGCAGAATCCCATGCACCCAACCAGTTAAGACCCTCAGTAATTAGAGTCCAGTTAGCAGTGGCTGTAGGAGCAATACCAGTAGAAGATAGTTTGTTTACGTAGGAATTACCACCATAACGTACAACGTCACCTAAAGCATATGCTGTAGCAGCATCATATTCACCACGTGCTTCAAAACCAGTTGTTAATACTTCCCAATTGGTTGAATCAGCATTAGGTGAGGTTGCACTGGTATGAATTGTTTTAGCAACGTAACTATAACCTCTGAAAGTTACAACGTCACCCTTTTGGTACTCAGTACCAGATACCCAAGAATCTTCAAAATTAAGACCCTCTAGGTATACTTCAAATTTGGTGGAATCAAAATTGGCAGTAGAAGTATGAGCAGTAGTAGTTCTGTACTGAGTATTACCGTACTTAACTACATCATTAAGTCTATACCAAGATCCACTAGACCAGTCACCTCTATTTTCAATACCTTCAACATGAAGATCCCAATTACTTAAGTCACTTGAGTAAAAAGAGGTTGTGCCTGATGAAGTGTGGTTGGTTGTACACACATATGTGTTGCCACCATACTTGACGATATCGTCAATGACGAAAGCAGTGGAGGCAGCCCATGCTCCTCTCCACTTAAACTTTAGTCTACCGAGTCTAAAATCTGCCATTTGTTATAATTCCTACTTAGGGCCGTTTGCGTTATGATCATAATCTTTATTTAGTCTTGCGACTAAGTAACCATCACTATCAATGAAATATGTCAAGCGTCTGAAGTCAAACCTGAACTGTTGGTATTTATCATCAGTATCATTTGAATACTTCTTTTCACCTGTATCTGCAAGAACATATTCTGTTCCTTGAAGAAAATCTGTATATTCTTCACCATCTGTGCGGTGAAAATCAAAGACTTCATCTTCTGTAGATCTTGCCTTTGTGTAATGAAGCATACCGTCCTTGTCTCTCCTTAGAGCATGTACGGTAAAATCATTTGAATTTGCAACATTTTGTTCTTGTGTTGCGGTGCTTGCACTGAGATATAAACTCATGCTAAGATCCTCCAGTAAGTTCCGTCCCAAACAAACTGAACATAAAGTCCAGCGACATCTAATACAAAGGTTGAATCAGTGTTTCCAAATTTGTTTAAGAATAACTGACTGTTACCAGTTGTTGTTAAAGTAACATTATTTATAGCCCATGTTGCTTTAAAGTCAGTCATTTCAAGCATATCACCTACATGAGGTACTACCCCATTTGATTCATATGGCATTTGCAATGTTAAAGCACCACTGCTTGTGTCAAGAAGATATTTAACACCACAGGATAAATCTCCTGATGTGTCAACTACTTCCCAGCGAGCACGTTGTAATTCAAAACCACCAACATCACTTCCATCATGTACAACAGCTGTTTTCTTTTCAGTATCAACTGTTATCTCTGCATTAGCACCAGTGAAAATGGCGTGTTCTGAAGTTGTACCTTTTCTAAATTGTACCTGAGTGGTCATTATTTACGTACACTTTCTTCTCAAGTATATTTATATTTTAGATAATCCAAACCTGTACGAACTCTGGCTGGAAGAGTTGTACTTGAATGAGTGCATCACCTGTAATCTTGACTGTGCCGCTAGCCTGCCATGGAGCACGTACAAATGAATCCTCAACATTATTGACATTGGAAATTCTTCCAGATCCTTGATATGCAAAGGCACGTAGGTCAACACTGTCGCCATTAACTGCAATCTCAACATGAGGTTGCTCACTGAATGTGAGTCGTATTGCTTCAAGTTCACTACCAACAAGAAGAGTGCCACCTTGACTGAGTTCTCTTGCGGTAGTCTTCTCTGATATACGCTCTCCATTGAAGGAGAAGAGAATTTCTCTTTCTGTTGGATTGAAGGTGAGAGATTCTGCTGCACCTCTGAATACTGGAATAGATCCAAATCCAACAAAGTCTCTTGCTCTTGTAGTGCGAGCATCGCCACTGAGAGGAATTGTACCTTCGCCAGCGTGTGCAAAACTGACAAGAACTTTTGCTGTTCCAGATGTTTTGAGAGTTCCACCCTGACTGACTTCTCTCGCTGTTCTGGAATCTGCACCATCTCCAGCGAAGGAGAAGAGCATTTGTCTTTCGTCTGGATTGAAGGCAACTGCCTCTGCTGCACCACTGAGTTTTCTGAGAGAACCAGAACCAATGTAAACACTGGTAATTTTGTGGGTAGCATCTCCAACGAATCTGAACAGTGCATCCCTTTCCACTGGGTTGAATGCAACTGCTTCCGCAGATCCACCAAACTTCCTGAAGGAACCAGTACCAAAGATACTGCGGTGTGTAGTAAAGCGAACCTTTCCACGGAGTTTTGTCTGACCGAATCCACTCTCTGCAAATGAGAGTAATGGATCTCCAGATGTACCAGCGAATGTGAGAGTTCCACCTTTGCTGATTTCTCTGACAGTAATGCTGTCTGCAACTTCTCCAAGGAACGAGAAGAGCATTTGCTTCTCGTCTGGATTGAAGGTGATAGACTCTGCTGCACCATTGATAGCAAAGATATTACCAAATCCAACGTTGTTGGGTACATATCTAATACCAACTTCACCAGTGACAGTAAAGGTTCCAGAACCATGGAATGCTTGAGTTCTAAGAACTGGATCTGCCTTACCAGTAATATCAATTTCAACCTGTTTGGTCTCAGCGACAGTGAGAGACTGTGATCCTTCTCCAGCGAAAGAGAATAGAAGTTGTCTTTCGTCTGGATTGACGGTAAGAGATTCTGCTGCTCCAGCAAACTTTCTGATAGTACCAGAACCGACATGGAGTAGAGATGCAACAACCAGAGCTTCGTCTGCAACTCTGAATAGACCTTGAGTTTCGTAAGCAAACGCAAATGTCTCTGATGCTCCACTGAATCCAAACAGAGTTCCAGAAGCAACTTCGCTGAAGCTTGTAGATTCTGCAATTCTTTCTCCAGTAAAGGAGAATAGAAGATCTCTTTCTTGTGGGTTGAATGTTGCAGATTCCGCTGCACCACTGAGTTTTCTGAATGTACCAGAACCAACATGGAGTAGAGATGCAACAATGTGTGCTTCTCCAGATACAGGAACTGTACCAAATGGTTGTTCTGCAAATGTAAGTAATGGATCTCCAGATGTACCACTGAAGAGAATATCTCCAAATCCAATCTCTGCAACAGATTTCTTCTCTGACAGACGTTCCCCGATAAAGGAGAATAGCATCTGTCTTTCGTCTGGATTGACAGTAAGAGATTCTGCTGCACCATTGAATACTGGAATAGATCCAGTACCAATAACATGAGGTACATAATGAATATTGGCATCTCCAGAAACAGAGATAAGACCATCGCCTGGATAATGTGGAACGAAGAATATACCAGTGGTGAATCCACGATTGTTGAAACTGATCTGTACAGTTCTTTCTGGTGGGTTCGCAACAAATGCTTCTTGAACTTCTCCTGTAAATGAGAATAGAAGTTGTCTTTCTTCTGGATTAACAGTGAGAGATTCAGCAGCACCACTGAATACTGGAATGTTACCAGTACCAGTAACATGAGGTACATAACGTGTAACTGCTTCACCGTCAGGAAGCGTAATCGCACCTCTACCTTGCCAAGAAGGTTGCCAATCGTATGTTGTCCATCTATCAAACGGACCAGGAACAAACTTGAATAGAACCTGACCACCAGATGGAACGAACGTAACAGATTCTGCACCACCACCAATACCAAATAGATTACCGCCACCAAATGTGCGTAAACTAAATCCAGTGATGGAGATAGGACGTGATGTGACATCAAGTACACCGTAACCATACCACTGAGGTGGTACAACAATTTCTGCATCACCAGAAATATTGATGCCGTATACCTTATGCTCACTTTCACCAGTGAATACTTCACGGAAGGTTCTGGAGTTAGGACCAGAACTTCCTCTGATATGATGGATTTGTCCGAATGGACAATGCTTACCAGTTGGATCAAGAATCCAACCATAATCATCCGTTCCATCTTCTGGATCAGGAACAGTACCGTAATCAAACAGAGTAGTTGGAGAGTTAACTGCAACTGGTACTGTATAAGTTACATTTGGATATATTCCAAGTGTACCGTCTAGAGTAATACAACCAGTAGGTGCAGTTGTTGTTGCATTTATTAGACCACTTGTAGGCGTACACTGTGAAAGTGCTGCGTCAATAAGTGAACCATAATCATACTCTGGTTGAATACAATCAATGTTAAGATCGTATACTTCGGTATGCTTCTCTTCAGAGTCAACATCAGGTCTTGGTTTCTTGGACCTGAGACTGATAACACCAGAACCATAATGTGCAAATGTGGTGCTATCAGTAGTTCCATCAAACGTGAATAGATTGCCATCTCCAATATGACTGAGTGTGATGGATGGAATTCCAGCAGTACCAGTAAAGGAGAAGAGCATTTGCTTCTCCAGTGGATTGAAGGTAATAGACTCCGCTACACCACTGAGTTTTCTGAATGCACCAGATCCAGCATATTCTGTGACAAAAGCAACCTCTGCAAATCCAAGTGTCTGGAATAGACCTGTTGATTCGTAAGCAGCACCAGAAGAACTGGATGCACCAGAAATTGCAAATAGAGTACCTTCTCCAATATTTCTAAGAATGCTGAAGATTCTTGCTTCACCTCTAAGTTGCAATTCACCCCTAGAAATATTATTGGGGGTGAATGCAATATCAGCAACACCACGAACTTCAACAGTTCCATAGATGCAGCCAGGCATTCCAACCTGAACACTGTCAAGAATGTGTCCATGATCAAGAAGTTCATCTTCAGTTTCATTGACAATATTGTAATCAATGAATGTGGTTGGAGTTGTAACTTGATTGGGAACAGTGTATACTGCACCAAGAGTTACTACCTCATTGAGACCAATTCTGACCGATCCAGTTGCAGCGATTTCATCGGAAGAAATAGTCTGTGTTGTGAGATCGGTAACAGCAGCATTTGCTTGATCAACAATGAGACCGTAGTCAATATCCAAGAATGGAACAATAGAACTACAGTTGTAGAAGTAAGTTCTTGCTTCCTCAAGTTTGTTGAATGTGAGGATAGAACCAGAACCAACATAATCATATGATGTTCTCTCTCCACCACCTTCAAATGTAAACAGTACACCGTCGCCACCAAATGTTCCGTGAGCGAAAGCAAGATTTTGTACTGCACCATTGAAGGAGAAGAGCATCTGCCTCTCCAATGGATTGAAGGAAGCAGATTCTGCTGCACCACTGAGTTTTCTAAATGCACCATCACCATAGTATTCAGTAACAGTGCTTTCTGCACCTTCGCCATACATTCCATTGATGTGTCCATCACCTGGAGCAAGTAGACTAAAGTTGGTGACAGATGCACCTTGAGGTTTGAATAGACCTCCACCAAATACACTGGCGAATAGAGGAAGTCTTGCCTTACCTGTAATCTTGAATAGTCCATCGCCACTGGCAATGTATGTACGAGTTCTTGGATTTTCAGAAGTACCAGTAATATCGGCAACTGTGCCGAATGGAATACCGTGAGCATGAGTTCCAAGTATCCAACCATAATCAGTTGTTGGATCATGAACTTCAGATACTAAACCATAATCATCTGTAATTGTTGGTACAGATGTTGTGTTAGGAACATTGTATACTGCACTTAACGTTACAGTTTCGTTTAGACCAACTCTTATAACACCACTTGGTGCTGTTGTATCTGTAGATATTGTTTGTGTTGTTAGTTCAGTAACAACAACATTTGTAATATCAACAATTAGACCGTAGTCAAGATCAATTGATGGGACAAATGCACTGAAGTTGTAAGCTTCTGTATGTTTCTCATCGGAATCTTCAGGCCATACTGGTTTTCTGGAAATAATATTAATTTCACCAGAACCAACATAATCAAATGATCCCTTCTCTGCTTCCAGAGATGCAATATTATTAATTCTTCCAGATCCGATCCAAGTACCGTGGGTAAACTTGAGGTTACTATATGCTCCACCAAAGGAGAATAGAATCTGTTCTTCAAGTGGATTGAAGGTAGAAGATTCTGCTGCACCACCAAATTTCTTGAAGGATCCAGAACCAAATGCTTCAACTCCAGTGCTAGAAGATGCATCACTAACAAACTTGAATAGACCGTCGCCAGGTTGCAGTAGACTGAAGTTTGTAATTGCAACACCACGAATTTTGTGGAGAATACCAGTACCTTTTTCGTTAGCAAATACAGGTAGTGTTGCTTTGCCTCTGAGACGCAATCCACCACGACCAACCCAATTGGGTTGGAATATAGATGCAGCACCTTTCTCTACATCAATTCTGATGAGTCCTTGTGGACGCAACTCACGATCAAGGATATTACCCCAATCCTGAGACATTGCTGCTGGGAATGTGATAGTTCCCCAATCAATAAACGTTGATGGATAATTAACGTCTTGAGCAGTTTGATATGTTTGACCAAGTACAACTCTCGCTGTTGTATTAGGTTCAACAACAATGGTGCATCCAGTCGCTGCTTGACCAGATAGATCACCAGAAACAATTTCTTCTGCATTACATTGAGTAATGTTTCCAAAGTCTCTCGTAGACCATGGAACTATAGAAGTGTGATTATAATTATCTGTCTTCCTTTCGTCATTATTTGACTGTAGGGTAATGACACCAGAACCATACCAAGCAAAACCTCTGTCTTCCTCAAGACTTGCGAGATTACTTAGTGTTCCAACACCATTGTAAATATTGGTTGTTCTTTCAGAACTGCGTTGACCTGTAAACGAGAATAGTATTTGCCTCTCGTCTGGATTGACTGCAACAGATTCAGCAGAACCTGAAAGCGTTGTAAATCTTCCACTGCCGATAATATCAGCGGTGATTCCAATAATAGCACTTCCTTGTAGTGGGAAGAATCCACTGCCGCCATCAACGGCAGTGAACTCAACATCCGCAGTACCTTGAAGACTTCGGACCTTACCATCAGCGATGTAACCATATACAGCAGGAGATGTCTGTCTACCAAAGGAGATAAGACTTCCTTCACCGACCCATGCACTAGTTGCTTTCCAAGAAGCAGCGTTAAGTGTTTTAGCGAATCCAAAGGATTCTACATTTGTAACATAGAATATACGTCCACGATCTTCTATCGTAGCGTTGAGATCTGTAATATTACCAAGATCTTTCGTTGGTAATACTGGAGTTGACGTATGCGTATATGCTACTGATTTTAATCCATAGTGATCCCAATTGTTTCCACTATGGTCTGGTTGTATTAATCTAAATTGTGTACCTGCTGCTCTCGCTACAGAAGGAATTGTAATCTCTACAGATTTTAACGTGTTAAATGTAGCATCATTATATGCTACTACAGTATCAATAGAAGTCCATGAACTTCCATCATAATACTCTAAGTTTAAACTTTCTGCTAAAGTATCTGGATCTTCACCACCGTTGGCGTCATTACCTCTAATTACTTCAAAAGTTAGTGAAGAATCAATATTGTTTGGTAAACTGAACTCTACCGTTCTAGGTTTATTTGTGCTGTTGAATCTAATAT
>Ga0066865_10000424_pt1 | contig 11510 bp, 15 predicted proteins | sample ETN01SmetaG_2_FD_66433 | JGI IMG/M metagenome (GOLD analysis project Ga0066865, IMG submission 66433) | Marine microbial and viral communities from oxygen minimum zone, Eastern Pacific Ocean - ETNP2014F12-01SV265 | ecosystem: Environmental > Aquatic > Marine > Oceanic ...
ACTATTGAAAATATACATGAGTGTTACTCAACCTAAAGAGGTTAAGTATACACCCATTCGTAAACATTATAACGTTCACTTATTCGGTTAAAAAAATGGCAACTTATCCTGTAGTACATAAGGAGACTGGAGAGCAGAAGGAAGTAAAGATGAGTGTCCATGACTGGGATCAATGGAAGATTGATAACCCAGAATGGGATAGGGATTATTCTGATCCATCAACTGTACCTGGTGTTGGTGAAGTTGGTGAGTGGAGAGATAAGTTGCATAATAAGCATCCTGGATGGACTGAAGTCCTTAAGAAGGCAGAGAAGGCAGGTGGTATTCAGGGTCGTATGAATCATATCAATAAGAATTAAAATATTAAATCGTTAAATAATTGTACGTAAACCAGCACATTAATTTATGCCACGGAAAAGAAAAACCGATTCACAACCTATAGGAGTTGGCATGACTGCCAAACAAATGAGAAGGAAGAAGCCAATTAATGCAGACTTCCTGAGAGATATTGAACCTCTAACTGAGAACCAACAAGAGTTGTATCGTTGTTATAAGAATGATCAAAACCTAGTTGCATATGGTGCAGCAGGTACAGGTAAGACATTTATTACACTTTATAATGCATTGGAAGATGTTTTAGATCCTCGTACACCCTACGAAAAGATATACATCGTTAGGTCTCTTGTTGCTACTCGTGAAATTGGATTCCTTCCTGGTGATCATGAAGATAAATCCTTACTTTATCAGATACCATATAAAAATATGGTGAAGTATATGTTTGAGATGTCCACTGACGCAGATTTTGAGATGCTCTATGGAAATCTTAAGACACAAGGCACTATATCTTTTTGGAGTACATCATTCATCCGTGGTACAACATTTGATAATGCAATCATTATTGTAGACGAGTTTCAAAACTTGAACTATCACGAATTAGATAGTATAATTACTCGTGTAGGTGAGAACACCAAAATCATGTTCTGCGGGGATGCTTCTCAGTCAGACCTCGCTAAAACAAATGAACGTAATGGAATCCATGATTTCATAAAAGTATTGAGGGTAATGCCATCATTCGATATGATCGAGTTTGGTCTACAAGATATTGTACGTTCAGGTCTCTGTAAAGAGTACTTACTTGCTAAAAATGAGTTAGGTATGTAGTGTGAATTTTAAACATGTAAATTGTGATCTTCCAAAACTATCAAGAGAGAGTATAGATGGGGTTCGTTACTATTCAGTTCCTGATAATGATGAACTCCTTAAACTTGTCTCTATAACTTCTGTTACTAGTCATCACAATAGAGATATCTTTGTGAACTGGAGGAAGAAGGTTGGTGAGGAAGAAGCTAATCGCATTACAAGGAAGGCAACAAAGCGTGGCACAGACATGCATACGCTTACAGAACATTACTTAAAGAATGAGGAACTCCCTGAAGTTCCTCCTATTTCTGAGATGTTATTTAAGATTGCCAAATCTAAACTAAATCTTATAAATAGTATATACGCTTTAGAGGGTTCACTCTATAGTAAACAATTAGGAATCGCTGGAACTGTCGATTGTATTGCAGAATATGACGGCGAGTTAGCAATAATAGATTTTAAAACGTCTAAGAAACCTAAACCACGAGAGTGGGTAGAGCACTACTTTGTGCAGTGTATGGCATATGGTTGTATGCTATACGAATTGACTGGGATTATGATTAAAAAACTTGTCATTATAATGGCATGTGAAAATGGAGAATGTGTTGTTTATGAAGAGTACGACAAAGCAAAGTACATCAAATTACTCACCGAGTATATTAGAGAATTTATTCAATTCAAGCTGGAGAACTATGCCGACTAAATTAGACGAGCAGTTCGAGAAGGCTCTGGAGAAGAAGTTTTTCTGTCCAACTAAATTTGCACAAGAGATTGAGACTCTTGTGTTAGATAATAAAAACATGAACTATATTGATGCTATCATTCATTTTTGTGATGCAAATAGTATTGATCTAGAATCTGTACCAAAGTTGATCTCTAAACCATTGAAGGAGAAGATCAAGTTCGATGCAACAGAATTAAATTTTTTAAAACGGACATCCAGAGCAAAATTGGTTTTTTAATTCCGAAAAAGTCGGAAAAAACATCGTGGGTATTTTTCACGAAATACCCCTTTCAATATTATGACACCTTTTGAAGTCTATAAAACCTATCTCGCATTAAAGAATCACTTTACACAATCTAATTATGATTATCATAAGTATTGTGGAAAAGTTCGTGCATCTTTGAATTCTTTTTATAAAAGAAAAGATCGTTTTTGGTTTGAGAAGTTAAGTAGGCAAAAAAGTGAAAAACAGATAATTGACTTTTTTGTCTCAAATTTTGTAACTTCGGGAGATCCGCAATCTTTGTGGATTGGTGATATTATCAGAGATGGTGAAAAAACCTATAATTCATGGAATAACAAAATTGAGTCATTATCGTATTTTTTCAAAACTGAGGTAGATTCGGTTATTGATGTAAAACACTTTGATGAGATTTTTCAGGTTCATGGCACTTCTCACCCATTATTGTTAAAAGAGCATTTACAGGGAAATTTATCATTGGAGACTATGGTTATACTTGACAGAATATTGGGGTATAAGGTAGATTTTGATAAAAAGTTAAAAGATCCAGTTTGGCAATTAGTATCTCAGAATATGAATAAGTACAATTCTTTCCTAAATATTGATGTATTTAAGTTTAGAAAAATCCTAAAGGAGAGCATAGCATGAGCTTTTTTGATTCAGAGGTAGTACGTGCAGAAGTTGCCCATATTGCAGAAATGCAAGAGGAGATTTATCAGAGTGTTTGGAAATTTCCTTCTTTTAGTGATGAAGAGAAGTTGAGGCATGTAACTGTTTTACAAGAACTTTTAGAGAAGCAAAAAATATTATACACAAGGTTAGCTTTGTCTGATGATCCAGAAGCAAAGAAGATGAAAGATAATATTATGGCAGGTGCATCAGCACTTGGATTACCGAAAGATGTTGACATGACAGTAGTTTTTGGTAATATGGAGAAGATGCTTGAGAAGATGAAGTCTCAGGTAGAATAGACATAGGTCCTGAATAAGACCTTATAAACTTTTCACACAAGCCGAATACAAACTAATACGGAGAATACGTATGTCTTTTGCTAAATTAAAAAAGCAATCATCTTTAGGTTCACTTACCCAGAAATTGGTAAAGGAAGTAGAAAAGATGAACAATGGTTCTGGTAATCAGGACGAGCGTCTCTGGAAACCAGAGATGGATAAAACAGGTAACGGATACGCTGTTATTCGATTCCTTCCTGCTCCAGATGGTGAAGATCTACCTTGGGTAAAAATGTACTCACATGGGTTCCAAGGACCAGGTGGATGGTATATTGAGAATTCTTTAACTACCATTGGTGGTAAAGATCCAGTATCAGAGCACAACAGAGAGTTGTGGAATAGTGGTAATGAGGACGACAAGACTACAGTACGTAAGCAGAAGCGTAAGCTCTCTTACTACGCAAACATCTATGTTGTAAAAGATCCTACAAATCCTGCAAATGAAGGACAAGTAAAGCTTTATAAGTTTGGTGCTAAGATCTTTGATAAGATTATGGCAGCAATGCAACCTGAGTTTGAAGATGAAACTCCAATCAATCCATTTGATTTTTGGCAAGGTGCTGATTTCAAATTAAAGATCCGCAAAGTGGATGGATATTGGAATTATGACAAATCTGAGTTTGCTCCTGCAGCTCCTCTTCTTGAAGACGATGATGCAATGGAAGCAATTTGGAAGAAGGAATATTCCCTTCAAGCACTAGTTGCTGCCGATCAGTTTAAATCATATGAGGATCTAAAGAAGCGTTTAGATTACGTTCTAGGCGTTAAAAAACCTGCCTCACGTCCAGTATTGGATGAAGAAGCAGGTGATGATGAACCTCGTGGTTCTTATAAGCCAGACTTTGGTTCTCGCAAGGAAGAGAAGGTTCCTGTAGCAGCAGCTCCTGCCTCAGTAGAGGAAGATGATGATGCTATGAGTTACTTCCAGAAACTTGCTGAGAGTTAATTATTCATATAATCGAGGGTTATCTGCCTTCTTAAGGGTTCTACTCACAAATTGAGTGGAACCTTTTTTATATTCCATAATTTTTTCTATATCATCTAAAATGATACTGAGGTATCTAGGTTTAAGTACAAATATTTGTCTTTTTGCATCATCTAATTGTTGTTCATATTCAATATTAGTGATTGGTCTAGAAGATTCTTTACCTGCAACTTCCACTAAAGAATCAATATTAGGATCATTATATACAGTTCCATAAGATAGTCTCTTCTTCCAGTTATATCCATCATATCTCCACTCTTGTCCATCTCGTTCAAATACTTCTCCTACTGAAGGAATATAAAGTGGACCTGGTTCACTGAATTGTACTGTTGGTGGATCATAATATCCTTTTCCTGGATCACCAATAAAGATCTCAATTATTCTACCATTCTCTGTTTTACATGTTGCAGTTGCTGTTACTGGATCTAATGGTGCAGCAATAGTGATAGTGGGAGCAGATCTATAATTATAACCTCTATCAGTCAACACAATACCTGTTACCTTACCATCGTTAACTATAGTGTATCCAACTGCTGCTCTATGTGGTGTTGGTGGTTGGACGGTAATATTTGGTGGATTTGCGGGATCATACGCTCCACCTCCAGTAGTTATTCCTGTTATAGAAAGTTGTTCATTGGAGATTGTTACGGTTCCTTTTGCTGTAAGATCCATATTATATGTGTGTATGAATCTACCATTACCACCAGGAACTATAAATCTAGTTCTACCTGGGTTTGTAAATGAGTCTAGTGGTTTAGTATCTTTTGATGATGTGTTTAGAGTTCCTTTTAGGGTTAAACTATCGAGATTCCAATTAGATCCTAACCCAATAAAGTAAACTGAAGAATTATCCGCTCCACTTACATATAATTCAGATCCATCATCTTTAAAGTTGATTGCATTTATATTATTCTCACCACCTACAAGAGAACTAATATTAATTGATTGTGTTGCTGTAGATACCATAGATGATATAGACCAAGGAGTTACCAATTGATGTTTTCTAACGGTATCTGGGTTTGTTGTATCCATAATGAATACATATTCACCGTTATCTTGGAATCTAATACTAGATGGACTTACTGTTGTGATACTAGCAACATAAGTCATTGTAGAACTAATATCCCATGCAGTTGCTAATGAATACTCTACAATTTTAAATCCAGAGTCTGTAAGACCACAAAGATACATTGTCTTACCATCTGGTTTAAAGTCAATTCCAGTACAATATGTGAAGACTATACCACTAAAGTTCATGATCTTGATATTCGCTGTAGTGGCAGTATTCACATCCCAAGCAGTAGATAAGTCATATGAATGAACTTCACCAACTGTATAACCAAGAGATCCATGACAGGTAAACATTTTATCACCAGTTGGATTGATATGTAGACCTTCAAATCCTATGGTTACTTGATAGGTTGATACTCCAACATATGCTGCATTACCTATAGGATCGGGTGGTGGATCAATAGTTACTGTTGGTACAAAGTTATATCCATCTCCTGGATTTGATATTAAGATCTCTGCTATTTGACCACTATTAGTTGATCCAACACCAACTGTTGCTGTTAAGATACCTGCTACAGTTGCTTTTGGATCACTGAAGGTTACACTAGGTTGGTATGTATATGCCTGTCCAGAGTCAATGATTGTTACTTGACCAACCTCCATATCATCTGGAGGTACATTTAATGTACATGTTGCTGTTGCAGTTGTTGCTGCACCAGGAGCAGACAAGGTAACTCCTGCAATAGAAGTGTAACCAATACCTTGATTTGTTATTGTTAATGCTGTTACTTTTCCTTCAGCACCACCAACTTGGGCAGTACATTCAGCGTATGTTCCAGGAATTATAGATGGTAGTCTAACGTCGCTATCCATCTCAATAGCATATTCTGGAGCATTATAAAATCCTTCAGTAACTTTTTTACCTTCAGGAATTATTATAATATTCTCTGTATTTTTATGCTCTATTGTTTCATAGTGGTGTATTCCACCATATAGATTTTCATATGTACCATATTTTTCTAGACAATATCTATCAAATGCTCTTTGAGTCTTAGGCCACTCATCAAATACGTTTAGTATATTATTTGCTTGTAAAACTACCCAATCAAGAGTTGAATCTTTATATATTTTAGCAGCGACTACATCGGGTCTATCATCTCCATTTATAGTATATTTTTCAAAGTAACTTAAGTTCTCGAAAATATCAGATCTTAATTTACCTCTTTTAAATAGGTTTTTAACAACGACATAATCATCCAGAGTAGTTCCATACTTGGGATCTCTACTGACATATTGTACGTTGGGTACTTTTCTAAAATATGATGGCATGGTTTAAAACCCTATTTCGTGCTTTGCTGCAAATTTATCATAATCATCTGCGTATACAGGTTCCAACTCCTTAAAGGAGAGAGACATTACATATGAGACCATAGTTCCATCTGGGAAGGTCATGTAACTACCTTCTGCTGTATAATCAACATTACATGTTTGTAATGCACATGGAGACTTTATTCGGTTTAGACCTGGATGTTCTGACCCTTTGTGTATATATTCAATCGAGAATACATTTGGAGCCATTAAGAATAATGAAGATTCATCTCTTATTGGTGTCATATTCTTTTTAAAGAATCTTATAATTTTTTTCACTTCTTTTGCTTCATCTTCGTCTCTTGGTGTCATTCTGAAGTTAAAGGTAAATGACCTTAATTGTGGTGCTTGGAATAGTAACTCTAAGTTAGGGTTCATAACACCACCAGTCATCCTTGACATGACGTTAGTTCCAACTGCTTTACCGATCATTGCATTTTTGATCATTTCTTTCACTTTTTCAGAACTACCCTGAACATCTTTAGTAATATTATCTAATGCCTTTGTTAAACCTTCACCACCTTCTTTAATAAAACCTTCTCCAACTTCTGCTCCCATCATTTGCATAGGATTCATTGTATCATCATTCCAACCAACACCAATTGAATCTGTGATTCCAGATTGAATTGGTAATGATACAGTTCCACCTATAATTTCTAATTTCCTATCATCACCCCATCTACTACCACCGCCAGTAAAGGTACTTCCTTCTGTACTGCTATCCATTTCTTTCTTTTCATATTTGATAGCACCAAATCTAATATAATCTTGATCAGTTTGTTTAGCACCGAGAGGATACCTCATATCTTCACTTTCTTCTCCTCCTTTACCTGCTATAGAATTAATTTGATCTAATTTTTGAGTATTTTTTAAATTTCCATCAGTTGTACCGCTAAGAAAACCTTCACCAGATGTACCATCACTTCTATCAGTTCCATCATCTTTACCACCAGTATTTGCAGTTGATGATATTGCTGCTGCTTTAAATCTGTTTTCGTTGAATCTAGCTATACCTTGTGATATTTGTTCTGGAGTTGGGTCTTCACCATATTGTGCTTTATATCCTTCTTTAAAGGTATCAATAATTTGTTTATCAATATCTTTATTTGCTCTTGAATTTTTATCTTGTAATACTTTATCTAAACCTGGGAAGTTTGTTGTATCTATATTTGACCATTTACCAGCAATACCAATCTCTCCTGCTTTATCATTAGGATCAAGTGGTTTAGGTGATCCATCTGCATTTAGTTTTTGATTTATTAGAGTAGATTTTTTTGTTACTGGATCAAACTGTACAACAACTTTGGCGACAGCAGGTTCATACTTCTGTAGTGTCTTACCGTTTCTAACGATAGTACCAGAAGGCTTATCAAATTTTACCTGAATCTGAGGAGATTGATACACCTGAGATCCGTCTACACCTGTTTGTATTGTTGCTTTTTCTTTAGCCATTACCTAAAGTCTGAGTCATTTTTACCATATCCTTGATATCTTCGCACACCTCTAAGCATGTCTCTAAATGTTTTGTTAGTCTCTTTCCAGACTGAAGCATTTAAAAGTCTCTTTGGTTTACCATCCTTTATAGATACAAATTCTTCTATGGGAAGATTTGCTGCATTTGCCCATTCATTCTTTGCAATATCTAGTAATGGACCTACACCAGTCATATTATATTTAGACACTGAGTTATAAGGTAAATTTAATCTGTCATCCATTAGATTTTCTACCACTAATTCTCGCTTTTGTGGATGTATATAATGTAGATTGCATCCTGTAAATCCATCTCCACTTACTTCTATTACATATACTAATGGGAATGCATCAAAGAATTTTGCATTTTTTGCTTTTGTCTCATATTGGAACATCATTAGATGTCCTATCTTTGGAACTTTTCTAAGAAGGTTCTCATCATTACCTTCACGATCCTTCTTTTCATCCATGATGAATTTACGGGGATTGTTTTTGTATGATGTAACTAGACCCATAAATGCTCTTCTATAGAAGAATGGTGATTTACCATCTTCTTCACCCATTTGTTCGTTTATTTCTTGGAATAAAGTCATTTTTTATATTTTATTCCTAGTTCGTCTTCTGTTATAACTTTAAATATTAGTCTTCTATCTTTACACCAGTCTTCTGCTGCTCTCCATTTTGCTTTATTGACTTCATATGTTTTTGCTTCGTAGATATATGATTTAGTTACTTTTGATTTTCTTTTGGGTGGAATACACTGTCTTTTGGGTTTTACTTCTATTACATAATCTCTTATTGCACCACCACCTTCTTGTACTTTAATAAGGAAGTCTGGGTAATACTGATGAACACGTCTATCTAACGGTGATACGTAGGGTATCGAGAATTCTTCACTTGCCCATAGAAGAATGTTCTCATTTGTATCACACCATTGACAGAATTTTTTCTCCCAATTACTTCGACAAACTATATTATTTGGGTTGCCTTTGTACTTACGAGGATTCTGAGGTTTATATTTACTTTTAATACTCTCGTTCATCTAGTATAAATATGTATTAATAGACTAATTATTAATATTTAGATGGGAAAACAAAACAGACCCATACATCCAGCAACTAGGATGAATACGCTTAAGGATAGGATATTGAATCCTTCCTTATCAGCGTATTACTCTGTTGTATTTCCTATGCCTACTTTTGGTGGATTATCATCAATGTATAATGGTGAACTACTTACTCTAACATGTACCGAAGCAGCATTACCTGGATCTAGCATTGCTACATTTGAACAACAAAATGATTACATGGGTGTAACTGAGAGGCATGCTTATAGGAGAATGTATGATGAGACAATAGATTTTACATTTTTAGTTACTCAAAACAGTGACTATGTTCAAATTAGATTTTTTGATGCATGGATGAAGTGGATTACTGGGGAAGCAGGTCAAGATTTAAGATCCCCTACTATTGTTAATAGAGCACAGTATCCTAATAGTTATCGTACTGATTTGTGGATTGTGAAGTTTGAGAAGGATATGGGTGCAGCATTGACATCATCTAGTAAACTACTAGAATACCGATTTGTAGATGCATATCCAAAAGCAGTGAGTTCTTCACCTGTTACTTTTGAAGGTAATTCGTTACTCAAGACCACAGTATCAATGACATATACAAGGTATTTTGTAACAGAACTTAAGAGTCAGGCAGAAGCAGTTGCGAGTAGTGATACTCGTTCTCCTGGTAATCCAGAGTTTGATAGTTTTAGATCTCTTATCAATAATTCTGAACAGATGGGTGATTTTGGTAAACTAGTTGGCGATTCATTCCAATATTTAAGTGGCTCCGTTGCATGAACAAATACTTTATTAATGAGGACTCAGTTTTTGCAGTCAATGACAAATTAAATGCTAGGGTAGAGAAGGTAGATGATATCTCTATAGTTTATGTTGATGATTTTTATAAGAATCCAGATCAAGTAAGGGATCTTGCTTTGAGGACTCCCTCAACAAAGAATCCAAGGATTTGTGGTGGATTGCCAGGTACAAGAATAGATATGAATATGTACTTGGATAATATGTTTCCTGTATGGAGGGATATTATATCAAAAGTATATGGGATGAATGAGGAACAATCAAGAGCATTTTTGTGGACGTGTTTAAATACACCTTTTTCAGTTAATGTTACACAATCTCCAAAAGATTATATAGAACCTCATATAGATTATCCAGAGGAAGAGGATAATGAAGATACTGGTTGGGCAGGATTAATATATTTGAATTTAGATGAAGAATGTAATGGAGGAACAGGATTTTATGATGAAGGACATAGGTTGACGCACCTTGCAGAGATGAAGTATAATAGAATGTTAATATACCCAGCGAATATATTACACGGTGCATATGATGAAGATGGGTGGTTTAAAGAAGAATTGTATAGATTAGTACAGGTTTTCTTTTTTCCGATAAAAAAAATCCTAAATAAACGCACTAAATAAAAGTATACAGAATTGCATAGATTATGCCTTTACCCAAGATTAGTACGCCAACTTATGAGTTGACGTTGCCTTCGACTGATAAGACTATACAATATAGACCTTTTTTAGTTAGAGAAGAGAAACTTCTAGTTTTAGCACTAGAAAGTGAAGATACCAAGCAAATTACTACTGCTATTAAAACGGTTATTAAAGCATGTATTCTTACAAAGGGAATTAAAGTAGAAGAACTTCCAACATTTGATATTGAATATTTGTTTCTTAATATCAGAGGTAAGTCTGTTGGTGAAGAAGTCGAAGTTAATGTTCTTTGCCCAGATGATGAGAAGACGTATGTTCCAATTAAGATCTATATTGATGACATACAATGTCAAAAGAATGATAAGCATAGTAAACAAATTAAATTAGATGACAACGTTATGATGGAGATGAAATATCCATCATTGCAAGAATTTATTAAGACTAATTTTGATTTTAAAGATACTGGTTCTAATTTAGATCAATCTTTTGATTTGATTGGATCTTGTATAGATACAATATATCAAGGTGAAGAAGCATGGGCAGCAAAAGATTGCACTAAGAAGGAATTGCAAGAATTCTTAGATCAAATGAACTCTAGTCAGTTTAAAGAGATTGAGTCATTCTTTGAAACTATGCCTAAGTTATCTCATGAGATAGAGGTTCAAAATCCTAAGACAGGTGTTAAGAGTAAAGTTACACTGGAAGGACTCTCAAGTTTTTTCGGGTAGGTCTCTCCCACATCGACTTAGAGAATTTCTATAAGTTGAATTTCGCCTTAATTCAGTATCATAAATATTCATTAACTGAGATTGAGAATATGATACCGTGGGAGCGAGACATTTATGTTGCTCTACTTAAAGCCCACATTGAAGAGGAAAAATTAAAGCAACAGCAAGAAGCATCTAAAGCCTGATGGATCTACCTGGAGACAAGAGTAAAAAGAATCTAAAAAATGTGACTCATGAGACTATGATGAAGTCTCTTGCGTCACAGCGTAGGGTACTGGGTAGAGTTATTCATAATGAGAAAGAATTAAAAGAGATAGTA
>Ga0066865_10000426_pt1 | contig 11496 bp, 13 predicted proteins | sample ETN01SmetaG_2_FD_66433 | JGI IMG/M metagenome (GOLD analysis project Ga0066865, IMG submission 66433) | Marine microbial and viral communities from oxygen minimum zone, Eastern Pacific Ocean - ETNP2014F12-01SV265 | ecosystem: Environmental > Aquatic > Marine > Oceanic ...
TAGGGGCGTTCATCGAGCACTACGGGCAGTGTGACGTGTGATGTTCATCACCAACACGGGCGACGCAGCGTACTACATGGAGAATTTTCTAGGGGCGTTCATCGAGCACTACGGGCAGTGCGACGTGTGATTGTAGTGAGATACACAGTCTAACCTCCCGCATTTTGTGTGCTTTATTAGTGTTCTTGGAATAGACATGGTACCAATTTTCCCGCATTTCTTGAAGTTGATTATTGAAAGGACCATTGGGTCGCAAATGGACCATTTCAGCGCACAGCCCGTCGACTCAAACAGAATTGAAAACCGCGCGCTCCGGCTTCATGATGCATCGCATTCGCCTCGCTCGCGAGTTGCTTGTTTTCATCGCACTCTTCGTGGCTATGGCAAACGGCTTCGTCCATGGTTCCTCTGCGATGACACGAAAGCTTTGCGCGCGCATCGCACATGAAGCCTTCGTGTGCAAGCGCATGCACGCCAACACACAGAAGAAACGGAACAACCCCACGGATATGAATGCCGATGACCCCAAGACCGTAAACGCCAACACACAGAAGAAACGGAACAACCCCACGGATATGAATGCCGATGACCCCAAGACCGTAAACGCCAACGACTCCGGCAAATGTACCAAGAAAGTCGACAACAAATGTATGAACAAGGGCAGGTGCCAGCGTGGGTGTCATGGCTGCCCGTTCAACGCCCCCAATCACGACTTGCTGCCCTTTCCATATTTCAAGGACTGTGAGTAAGCACGCAGGTGCCAGCGTGGGTGTCATGTCATGTTCATCACCAACACGGGCGACGCGGCGTACTACATGAGATTCTCAGTCGGATTCGTACTCTGAATATATGTCGTGTTGATCGTCAACTTCGAGATCGTCGTCTGCATGCGCCCACTTTTCCTTAAGCCTTCGCACGGCCGCCGGGCTTAAAAAGTTGTTCTCAAGATTCAAGAACTTCAAATGTGGTAAATGCGGCAAGACGTTTGCAAGGTACTCACTTTCTGCGTCTTCGACCTCCGTTGTACTCAGGTTCAATGAAGTCAGGTTGGTACATAGAGGAAGTACCTCAGTAAATTCTTCCAATGCAGATGCCATAAAATTGTTAGAGAGATCCAGGCTGGCCAACTTTGAGCACTTGCTCACACCACGCATGAATTCTTTGGTGTGATTCGTATTTAAATTGAAATTCATTCCGTTGTTCATTGCCACCAAACATGTCAGACTCTTGGCGTGTTTTATCTCTGAAAAGGCATAAACATTTTCAATAAAGTTTTGTCCCAAATTTAAGTATTCCAGATTCGTACAATACCGAAACAGAGAAATCGTCGCAACGTCATATTTGTCTTCGTCACGTTCATCATTGATGTTATTTGCTTCCACGTTCAATTTTTTTAGCGACGTGGTGAGGCCATCTACAACTTTCAGGAACCCTTCACTTTCGATATAATTACCAGACAAATCGAGATTTGTTAGCCCTTGACACTGTTGGAGTGCGGGACCAAGAATAGATGCAGTGTGAGGTTGAATATTATTAAATTTCAAGTCCAGTGAAGTGATGGTAGAACACCAGCAGAGAACAGAACTCAATGTAGATAAACCCTTCAATTCCAGGGCATTACAGGCCATGTTTAGTTCTTGCAGATGTGAACACCGTGCTAGAGTCTTTGTGAGCTTCAGCATGCCTTCTGGGCCAATGTGACAAGCGTCGAGATCAACCGCGGTGACTTTAAATCGCCCTTTGATCAGCATTTTCAAGCGAGCTTTGGTTTTTTTGATAGACTCGCCTGGGATGCCCTTGAATTTCACATTGACGTACATGCGCTGCAACTCGCGCCATTCCGCGGCAGTGCTCCGCATCAAGTCGTCAGAAATGATTCCCTGGCGGCGGGTGTCGTCCAGCATGATTTTTTCGAATATCTCTGTCAGCAGAGCGTACTCCGGGTTCTCCACGCTTTTTGCCCCAGCCACCGGAAGGCACATTCTTTTTGCCACGGGGCCGTGCTCCATTTTTCTCGCGGTTTGATCGGACCTTATATATTCACCATTTTTATGCTGAGGTGAACATTGAGGGATCTGTAGACAGCCAATTGGGTTCACGAGCAGACACAAACACACCCGTGCAAACATGACGGCCATTTTGTTAGAACAGCTGGATGCTCATGGGCTGCCAGAAGATACAGTGCGATTCGGGGGTGGAATCTCCCGCACAGCCATCATAGAATACGACAAGACAACATCTGAACGTTTTTCCCATGCACTGGAAGCTTTGAAAGAGCAAGAGAGATGCGACGAAATCAAGTCGGTTTTTTCCGACATTCTTGAAAATCACATTCTGTTTCTGGACATGCTCGACTCTATGACTGTCGATATACCCAGAACAGACATTTCCAAAATGTCGCAGCGCATCGTGCACTACACGGTGTCAAAGGCTCTCAAGAAACTGTAACTCGGATTCAGGAGCTTAATAGAGAGAGATCGAGTAATTATTGGAAACCAAAGGGAGCAGCTGCGGAAAGAGCCGGCACAAGGATTTACAAGCTCAATAAAATTTATTTCTGACGTCACTTGCAAACGAAAATGCATGAAACACGAATCTCCGCCCAAGGTCTGACATCGTCTCTGGTGCCTGCCCCGGTTGAGGCACGGAGCACATTTGCTCAAAAACCACGTGAAAGCCATCGTCACTGGCAGCATGAGAAATGCACCCGGACAGGGCAGCCAGCAGAAAAATTAGGCCAAAGGACACCTCCTTCTCGCTCCAGAAGATGACCTTGTACGCCAAAAGGGAAAAGATGATGCAGAACAAAGAGCCCGCGGACAGCATGCGCCAAGCATGCGAAAAATGCGATGATTATATATATAGGTGTCCATGGTAGAGCGCTACAATCTGGGCAAAAGCGCGCCATGTTTGCTAGGTTTGAATGTGGATGGGAGCAGCACCACGCGGCGCTGGCTCGTGAGCAGGAAGAATGGGAGGCGATGGCCCTGGAAACGTGTGGTTACGAAGTCGTTCGAAACTTTGCCCAGGAAAACGTTGACGCGTTCTGGGCTGAGATCAAGCACGGGCAGACAGTCTGTCGCAGCCCTCGGCCTCGTGTTTGATTATAGCTGTGTCAACGGCCTAAGTGTGTGTGTTTTACGAATAGACACCTGATTAATGTTGAATCTCTCGTCAATGGCATCCTAGATTTTCCGTTTCTATGATTCATTTGAGTTTGTACTCGCCATCGCATCAAAGACTCGGGCCATCTCGCATTTGCAAATGTATATAAACATGACATGACATCACCAAGAATTGAGCATGGCGGTGGCGGCTGGAAATGATCACACCTTGATTGTGGGTGAAGACGGTTCTTTATTTGCATGTGGCTACAACGACTTTGGTCAGCTAGGCACGGGCGACACCGCCAGCAGGTTCGCCCCGACGCGCGTGGTCAGGCTTCCCGCGCCTGTGCGGCAGGTAGCCACTTCGCTGCTCCACACGGGCATCGTGACGGACGCGGGCGACCTGCTCATGTGCGGTCGTGGGATGTTCGGGCGGCTCGGGCTGGGCGACGAGAACAAGCGGACGACGCCGACGCTGGTGCCGCGGGCGGTGTTTGACGGCGAGGCGGTGCTGATGGTGGCCTGCGGGATGTCCCACACGGCAGCTGTGACGGAGGGCGGCGGCGTCTACACCTTTGGACTTGGGGATTATGGGCAGCTGGGTCACGGGGATTGGGGGAACCAGCTTGTGCCGAGGCGGGTGCCGGCGACGGGGTTCAGACCCAACGGGTCAGCCGAAGGGCCCGGCGAGAGGATCGCGATGGTGGCCGTGGGAGGTAGGCACACCGTGGGGCTGAGCGAGGCGGGGCACGTCTTCACATGGGGCCGCGGCTGGCACGGGCAGCTGGGGCACGGCGGTCAACAGAACCATTGGGCGCCGCGGCAGGTGGAGGCCGAGCGGTTCGGGGGTGAAAAGGTCGTGTTTGTGGCGACTGGGGGAGACCACACGGTGGCGGTGACGGCGGGGGGGCGGCTCTACACTTGGGGGGATGGGGATAATGGTCGGCTGGGGCATGGCGACACCTTTAACAGGCTGGTGCCGACGCTGGTGGGGGAGGGGGCGTTCGGGCGAGTGGTGATGGCCGCGTGTGGTGATGATCATACGCTGGTGGTGACGGAGGACGGCGCCCTGTGGGCGTGCGGGCGGGGACTTTATGGGGAGCTTGGCCTCAATGACAGGCGGAACAGGCTTCGGTTTGAGCGGGTGGGGGCAGGGGCGTTTGGCATGGCGAGGGTCGTGACGGCCGCGGCTGATAGGAAGCACTCAGTGGCATTGACGGATGACGGCGCGCTCTGGACCTGGGGCTCCGGCGATCTCGGGCAGCTGGGCCACGGCGACGTGGAGAACCGTTTTGTTCCTATGCAAGTCACCACGGCCCCTTTTGACACAATGCGTGTTGGTCAGTTTCATTTGACAGAGGAACATATTCGTGCGTTTTACATGAGTCAGCACCGTCGCTTAGGTGCCAACTCTGTCGCTTCAAACTTGAAACCCGAGTTGCTTGACATGATCGTCCGCATGAGTACTCCAAAACTCAGCAATGATGCCATTTCTAGACTGTTGGGATTTACTCAACGGGCTGTGAGGGTGTGCAAATATTGCTCTTGATCTCAACACTGACGGTAAGTTTGATGAAAAATCTTAAGGTGTATTCAACATATGCATGTAGAGTCGATGCATAATTACGAATTTAATCAAAGTCACGATTCATGGCGTTGCTTGTAACGCAACCACACTTTGCTTGCCTTCTCAGCAAATTTGAACTTTTGTGATGCCTGGGGCTGTTTTAGCCATTCGGCAAGAAAATCAAGCTCTTGCATTCGACGCCATCGATCTTCGGCTCTTTGTGTCGTGATGCCAAATTTTTTGGTTCTTGGAAACGATTTGGTCATGTGTGCCACGACGCTATCCCAAAAGTCCTCGCTAGTACCTGCCCTCCTTCCGTACGCAGCAACCGCATGAACCAACGGCCAGTCCAGGCTCTTGTCCCAGGTGTAAGTTGAAACAGACGCCTGCATCTTCGCCGGACTCTTGTCCGGGCTGCTTGGCATCGATTTCAGTGCACGGAGTACATCTTCGTCGTTGTCAAGGTCGTCCAAAGGCTCACTCTTTTCATGATGCAGCGATGGCGCCTCCATGGGAAGCGTAGGGGTCTCCACGTAACTTCTGCCGTAATCATGCAAAGGCGGTGCGTAGTCCAAGACCAATTCATCGTACGGGCGCATGTGGGAGCAGTACACGCGCGGATGGGAGTTTGATATGTTCACCGCCTGCTGAAAAGCAGAGGCGCACAGGTGGTCATGTACTTGGGCTTTCAGGTCTGAAAAGAGAGATTCATACGCGTGCAGCTGATCCTGAAGCTGCTGGCGCTGGGCGACCAGGCACGCATCATTCGAGCTTTCCTCCCTGTGCAGTCTGGGTGCATACGACTGAATTGTTTGCTTCAGCTGTTCCAGGACCTCGCGTGAGTCTGGCTGCATTCAAAGGCGGTTCACGGACATGCACGCCAAAACGTTTATATACCCAACATTGGTTAGCCTTCAGCATGGCGTGGCACTCGCGCTTGATTGTGGCTGGATTGAATGCTTGGTTTGGTTCTTTATGCAGCTGCACATGATGGCGCACAAGGCTCAATACGTGCGCATGTATTCCGAAAATTCGGCATGTGTCACGGCGATTCCTGCAACGATGGCCAGCGCGTTCACCGCCGAGAATACGAGAATCGTCGCGTTCTTCAGCATGAATCCGTACAGAAGGAGGAGCACAAAAAGAACCAGCTGCAGCTGCAGAGACGCGGGAATGTTTTGGGTGAAGGTGGAAAAGTCACAAGTGCGGTGCGTAGAGCAAAAGTCGTCGTCCTTCACCGCTTGTTGATACCACTCCTCAATGCGTTTCAGAGAGCAAACCACGCTTGTGAAAATAACCAGAAACAGCAAGACGTTGGCAGGAAAGTTGTTTTCGCTCTTTTCGTGCTGTTTCATTGACTTGGCTATGTACCATCGCAATCAATGTACGGGATCTTCTTTTATAATGGTTTGCCTTCCGTGAGCGTCATCAAGTCACGCCGAGCTCTCGGAGTTGGACCGTTGCACCTGCAGCAAAAATTAACCGACACAAAAAATACTGATCTATTTTTAGTCATTCTGGATTTGTTTTGGTACGTTTTCAAAAACAAAATTTGACTCGATTTGATTCACAGCATGGCCGAGGCGCGCGCGCGCCGGAATGAGGGCAAGTTCTCGCGCCTGCGGGCCATGGCTGACAGGGACTGGCGGTGCAGCCGCCCGGGTGATTTCGGCCTGGCGCTGTGGAACAAGCGCGCAGTCGATTGTGTTTACGAATTCGTGGTTTGCCGCGTGTCAGGGCCTTGTCTCTGGGTGCGCTTTCACGGGGACGACGAAGACGCGCAGATCGTCCCGGAAAAAATGCCAGTCGTGACGACTTTCTGTGCGGATCTCATGCGGGAGCTTCGGGCTGAATGCCGTGTCATGTGGCCGAAGCTTTTTTCGTCTTCCGACGAAGACTCAGATGACGACGACGGGCCTGGGAAGGTGTTCGGAGATGGTAAGCCCGTTGCCGGCCAAAATCATGGCGTTGGTGGAGAGGCACACGATGCCAACAAAAAACGGCCCGGCGGTGCAGAGGCACGCGGTGCGGCCAAGATCCAGCGCACGTTTCCCCCGCTTGACAATCGGGCGTCATCCGCGGCTCGCTTCACCGAACTCAATCTCAAGTACTGGCCAACGTCAGACCAAATGAGCGCCCTCTGGGACGCCATCCTGCGTTTTCCAGAGCCCAAATGCAGCGCTTTTGTCGCGGCAGGCGAGCACTCAAGCACTGCCTCGGACTTTTCAGGGCTATCAAGTGAGGCTTAGCAACTACTTTAGAACGAGACCTCGCCCGATCAATCTGACGGCATCGTTCACTTTTTGCGCCGCCCTTTGCGATGGCGCGTGGCCCAACTCGAGAACCTTGAGCGATTTCCATCGATCTCCCAGGGTGAGAAAAAAGGCAATCGTTTGCCATCCTCTTTCCCCAAAGTCGTTCATTGACAGGTTGAGATGCGTCAGAGACTGCAAGTTACGGAGAACACGCAACAGCAATATTAAACCTTCCAATTCAATATGCCTGTGGCTTAGGTCCAAAGTTTGCAAGTCTGGAAATTTTTCAAGAATGTCCGCAAAAACTTTGGACTCGTTAAATCCAAAGTGGATCATGTTGATTGTCAATTCTTTAACGTGACTTGTCGTGAGACTGGCCTCCAATTGTTTTAACTGAGAGGCACTGACTGGGCTATTAATTGTCAGTCTTTCCAGTTGCGTGTTTTCTGATAAAATCTTCCCTAAAATACCCATGTCACTGGCGCTGTTTCCGCCTGTGTAAGTCGTGTGAAGCTCAACAAGACGCGGCCAAGATTTCATCGAATTGTACAGCACCTGCATGGTGCTGTCATCGTCTTCGTAAAATTCACCATCACTCAGATCTAGGGACTGCAAATTGTGACACCTCTGAAACCCCTGTAGATAATCTTGCATGGAATCAACCATGCTTTCTTCTTCAAATTCGGTACCGATTGCATCACATGTTATACCGGTCACGTCGTGCCACTCCCAGCTTATATCTATTGGTTCACCGCCGTCTCCGTCCTCGTCTTCCTCGTCTGCATCACCAAACGCGTTTCCACTGACCTTGGCGTCGTATTCTCTGATTCCAATCGTAAGTCTTTTATTCACATTTTCCTGTATGGCTTTCTGGATCTCGTCCGGAAGGTCCGTATACCCAGCAGACGACAGGACGCAGGGCTTGTCGCCCGTGGACATGGCGCACGGACAGCATAACTGCATCTTGTGTTTTGACATAATGGCTCTCTTCTACACTTATATATACAGGGCGATGACTTCAAACTGCGAATGCTCCCGTCTTTATTCATGCCCGAAATATACGTGCTCAGCACGAGTGACATAAAAAACCTACAAGTGTGCAACGACATCCAGTCACTCATGCTAATTCCGAGCACGCCGCGAACTACCGGGCGAGTTCTCATCTGACGAAGCCTTGCGCTTGGCCCGACGAACCGGCTTCTGGTGCTCCTGGGCAACCATCAAGTCGTCGACGTATCGCTGTTCCATCTTACGGTTGACGACGAGCTGGCCCGAGACGCTGTCCAACTTCTCCTCCAGCGTTTCAATGAGGTACTTCTTGACGCCCACGACGGCCTTGGACAGTTTGACTGCGCACTCCGGGGCCTCGTGTTCGAGGGATAGCACGTAGTGGTGGTCTCCGCGCAGAAAGGCGCGCGTTTCCTTGATCTTGGACTTGAGGGTCTTGATCTGCACGCCGTAGAGCTCGTGGGCCTTCTGATAAAGCTCCTTGACCTCGCGAGCCTGGGCTTTCTTGCTGCCCCCACCACTCTCGATGTGCCGCGAGTACGCGCTGTACGCCTGCATCAGAGCCCTGTCGGCGTCGTGAGCAACCCTCTCCATGGTGGAAGCGGGAGGTCCGCCGGCAAGATGGTACGCCTGCATCAGCATGTCATGCTCAAGGCTGAAGTGCAGCGCGTCAGACAAGCGGTCTGTCTGCGTGCCCGGCATTGCTGTTTGACAGGATTTGGTCGTGCCTGGGATTCGTGTTCAAATAGAAGTAACGACGTTCGCGTTGGTTCCCGCGTTTATTTAAACACGTTTGTGTTGAAAAGTTTACACATCAATTTTAAACAAAAAATAACTTTATGCCCATGACTGCATGCCAAGGCAGTAGATCCAGAACAAAGTCATCACCAGCACACTGTCCCGGGCGTCCTCCCGTTGAAAGGGGTAGAACTTGACAGCCACCCAAAACAGCACAAGCGGCAAGAGTCCTTCGGCAACGCCGAAGAACAAGACACTCAGCACACTGAGCAAATTTGCCGATTGTACAAAACTTGCACCTGGTGTGAAGTTTCTGGAGCGGGCGTACGAAGACACGCAAAAGAGTGCCCAAAGCAGCAGCTGTGTCGACACTAAAAGACGCCGGGACAGCAGAACGGAACACATGAGGGTGCGACGAACAAACACTGTCCAGTTCCACGCATGAGGGATGATGGACTTCCGGGAGGCGCGGGCATGAATGAAATGCGCAGTGCTACTCGGAATGGCGAGAAAGAGTGAACAGAGACACACTAACAGGGCTTCTTGCGCAAAAGGGCCCTTGTATGTAGGCCAAGAGGTGATCAAGAAGACCTCGCCCAGGGCCACGAGGAACAAAAGATTGGCGGGCATCCCCGGCAATCATCATGCAGCAGGATTTATATACATCCTTCAAGAACGAGCTCTAATTTTGCGGTGATAAACAGGGCGGAAGCGGAGACGTCGCCATGGTCACGCGCTCGTGTGGGTTTTGGTGTGGATCTTTGATCAGGCGAATCATCTGCAGGGTCTCGGACGAGGCGCCGCCCCACATGAGCGCGTACGAGCGGTAGAATGCGACGATCTCTGCATCGTGAGGCTCCCTGCCGCGCTCTGTTTGAATTTTCGCCTGAAACTGCCTGAGTGTGATCCGGAAGCCAATCAGGTCTGCAAGGTTCTCACCCAGAGTCAACTTGGGGTCGGGTTCGCAGCCTTCATGGCCTTGCTGTGCCGTCCAGCTTTCCATCTCATGGCAAAGCTGCGAGAACCCTAGCGTGTTTTGAATCGGAATGTTGCGCACAGCCTGGATACCCTGGTCATCGAAACTGTGCGTGATCTCATGCGCTGAGATGAACGCCGCGGGCTGCCCGCGAAAAGGCTCCTGGCACATTGTCTCTGTCATTATAATCGTGTTGGTGCTCGAATTGTAGCAGGCGTTTGCCACGAGAGGATTCATCGCCCACGACAAGGTCTGTGGACTGTCGTGCACGGTCTGCACAATGTGCCGGGCGTTGTGCTTGCCAATCTCCAGCATCATTGAAACTGTGGTTGTGGAAGAGAGCTCGTACGAAGCGTTTGGAAATTCGTCCGGGTACCCGACCTGGATCTGAATGGAGCGGATGTGCTCCTCCAGTTTTGCCTTGGCGTCCTGACTCTGCCCAGGCCAGTGGTCAACCTCGGCAATCTCCTCACAAGCCGTGTCCAGAAGTCCCCGTAGCATCTCTACCGTCTCCGCGCGCCCTGCGCTGTTGTCAGGGCCTTGCTCTTTGACCATTTTGGCAATGGCATCTTGCATGTTGTCTCGCTGCCAGATGACAATATCAAAAAAGGGCGGGTTGCTTTTTGCCTGCCCTCGCTGGGCCTGCTGGTAAAACCGCGAGTGCAGCCGCCCAAACTTGGCAGGCAAGGCAAACTTGCAGAAATCTTGTAGCGCGAGCCAGGACAGGTAGAGCTCAAGCGCTCTTTGGTCAATGCCCTCTGACAGGGCACGCTCCAGCTCCAGCACAGCCGGGCTGTACGCAATGTGACAGTCGGAGATATCCACGTCCGGGGCCGCGTGCTGCTTGTAGAATTCCGTCACAGCACGTGGAAATGCCTTGGCGCTCCGCACCGGCTCGACGACGCAGTTTCCCGAACGCTTCTCGACGGGACTCTGATGTGTACTGGCGACACGCATCTCCAAGGCGTAAATGTTGTCAGCTGCCGCCTTGGCTTCTTCCGGGGGTATACCAAAGTATAACGAGAGCAAGTTTTGCATGTAACGTTGATATGCTGCCCGGGTTTTTTCAAAGGCTGGTTGGAAACAAGGGGTGTTGTACACTGCAGCGTCTCGGTAGAAAATAGGATCCATCCCCGTCCCCGCTAAATCCAGATGAAACATGGACTTGACCCGAGACTGCCTACATGTTTGAAACAGGTCGATTTTGACGGGTGCATGGGGAACCTGAAACGACGCCAGCCAGCCCAGTGCCTCTGCCACGCCGCCTGCGCTGATCTTGCTTGCAATCAGGGCGGTGAAGGCGCGCACCTCGCCCACGTCCCCGGGCCGCAAGGCGCAGGCAAAGAAATCCACAACAGCTTGATACTCCGCGGGCCCCTCATCCTGTAGCCGCTCAATTGTTTTGTGAATGAGCATGGCCATGTGGTCCTGGGAGGTGGTGAAGAGGTTGATTTCGCCCCGGGCCTGGACAATATCCTGCACGGCTTGCAGTCGTTCTGTGTTGCTGGCCTCGTACAACGAGCGCCCAGCGAGTCTAAAGTCGCGTGGGACGTCTGACTTTAGCGCCGCGACGAACTCTCGCGCCTTCTGCGCGTGTTTTGCACAGTACATTGTTCGCGCTGTTCTGGCGCGCTGATTTATATACACCTGTACAAGGCCTGGACAATGCCAGTTTTTAAAAACAAATGAAAAGCACGGAGATCTGGCTTTCGTCGTTGCAAGCTGCTTAAAGGCCTGGACAATGCCAGTTTTTAAAAACAAATGAAAAGCACGGAGATCTGGCTTTCGTCGTTGCAAGCTGCTTAAAGGCCTGGACAATGCCAGTTTTTAAAAACAAATGAAAAG
>Ga0066865_10000444_pt1 | contig 11331 bp, 18 predicted proteins | sample ETN01SmetaG_2_FD_66433 | JGI IMG/M metagenome (GOLD analysis project Ga0066865, IMG submission 66433) | Marine microbial and viral communities from oxygen minimum zone, Eastern Pacific Ocean - ETNP2014F12-01SV265 | ecosystem: Environmental > Aquatic > Marine > Oceanic ...
GCTTTGGCTCTTACCCATACAAAATTGCCAGTAAAATTGGCACTTGATATTGTTGTGCTTTGATCTGTTGTGAAAGTTGTGCCTGATATGTCAAACCAATCATCTTCTGTTGGTGTTGTTGCAAGTGAACCCTGCATTTTTATTGAACCTGTTAATGATGTGTCAACTTTGTATGCCACAGTGTGTACGCCATCTGGATGAGAATAGTATCCATCACCCTTGAATTTGTCTGACACAAATCCTGTTGTATCAATACGGATTGTTGTTGATCCATCTGATGTTTCTGTTGTAACTGCTTCTTCAACTATAACAAAATCTCCGCCTGTGCTGACGCTTTTTACTGTGAATGTTTTGTTGTTGTTAGTAGTATTTGTAACAGTTATTAGATCAAATTGTTTTAGAGCACTAAAAGTCACTAATCCTGTGTCGCTAGAACTAATTTTGTATTCAGTTCCTGTCTGTGTGAACGAAATTACTGAACCTGTAATGTCTGCTCTGTGCGATTTTGACGCTAATATTGTTGTGCTGTTCTGTGCCATCGTTGTTATTTATTCAGTATTTTTCCTTTTGAATCTTGCTGTTTTTGGTCCTAGTCCATACACTGCGGCCAACTCATTAGGCTCTTGTCCGTCTATTGTGAGTATATTAACATATTTTATTTTGTGTGCTTTGCCGTCTGATTCACCTAATTCTTCACATATGCAATAAGTGTCTTTAATTTTTCTAACTCTCAGCAGTGCATTTTTAACAACAGGAGATCCCATCCAACTTTTTACTATTGCACTTTCTACAATAGATTGATCATTAAAAATATTTTTATCTCTTAATTTTTTTATGGCTTCCATTTTTATCCTCTATAAAGTTAACTATTTTTTTAATGCCTTTACCTGCCAACAAATTTATCATTGTAAGCATCTTTTCATCCTTTACATAAAAATAACCTTCATAACAAAATTTAGCCTTGCCCGATAAAAAATCATATACATATCTGTGGCTTACTAAACAATTATTTTTATTATTAGATAATATATTCCACAGAGCATCACGATCCTTGTCGTCGAGATGTTGATGTGTATCTTTTTTCAAATGTATTTGATATGGATATTGTCCATGCGGAATTCTTTTACATATTACTTGGTTCTTTTTCAGCAGTCTTGCATTGATATCAACTTCAGTGCTGTCATACCAAAATTGCCAAAAGCCATCGATAAGTTCTTGTGCTAATGATTTGTTTGTGTAAAATATTGCGTGTTTGTCTTGCAATCTAAATTTAATTTTTTTCCTATTATCCATTATAAAGTCTGCCAGCCTATTCATGTCCGGAGCATCAGCATATTCTTTTTTAAGCCATGCAAGGTGTTTATCGGTTGTGGGATAAAACATTAGACTACCCGGCATTTTAAATACTGTTTTGTATGCGAACTTACCGTAATAAAGTTTATTGTGATGTTTTCTCATCTGCTAATTTAGGTTTAAAATCAGTGATTACTTTTTTTGCTTTGAAGTCTACTGCTAGTTTATTATCAGCAGTCAACGTGACTTCAACTCTGCCACCTTCTGTTAACTCTCCAAACAGTATCATTTTAGATAATGGATTTTTAATTTCATCATCGATGATTCTTTGTAATGGTCTAGCACCTAGTTTTGCATCAAAACCTTTTTTGACGAGATAGTCTATTGCTGGGTCTGTTGCGTTGACCTCAACACTTTTCTCTAGTGTCATTGTGTTTAACTCCAACAAGAACTTTTTAACAATTGATTTCATTGTAGGTTCTGCTAGTTTGTCGAATTTAATCACAGCATCTAGTCTGTTTCTAAACTCTGGTGGGAAGAATTTTTTAAGTGCATTGTCATCTTCACCTGTTCTCTCGCTAGATCCAAAACCAATGTTGTTTCTTTCCATTGCTTCTGCACCCAAATTAGAAGTCATAATAAGTGTAATATTTCTACAATCTGCTTTCTTACCGTTTGAACCTGTCACTGTACCATAGTCCATAACTTGTAATAACATATTAGATACATCACGATGTGCTTTTTCAACTTCATCAAATAACACAACTGCGTGAGGATTTTTTTCTACTTCATTAATAAACATACCACCACCCATGTTTGAATCTTCATATCCCACATAACCCGGAGGTGATCCAATTAATTTTGCAATAGAATGTTTTTCTTGATATTCTGACATATCAAATCTGATCAATTCAACACCTAGTGTTTTTGCCAATTGTCTAGCAGTCTCGGTCTTACCACAACCTGTTGGTCCTAAGAACAAGAATGATCCAACTGGTTTGTTTAAGTTTTTAAGTCCTGCCCTTGCAACCAATATTTTATCAGTAATAGTATTAATCGCTTTGTCCTGTCCAAATACTTGTAATTTCATTTTTTCTTCTAGTGTTTTCAAATTACTTGCCTGTTTCTGAGACAGTTGTTCTATGCTTATGCCTGTCATTGTTGATATTTCATGTATTATCTCTTCATGATCTATCTTTCCATCTTTAACTCCGTTTAATCTTAATCTCGCACAGGCAACGTCTATGATATCTATCGCTTTGTCTGGCAGTTTTTTATCTGCTATAAACTTGCTTGAATAGTCTACGGCATCTTCACAAGCCTCATCAGTGATCGTGCAGTTGTGAAACTTCTCGTAGTATTGTTTGACACCTTTAAGTATCTTGACCGCAGTTTCTTTTGTTGGTTCTCCCACTTGCAATCTTTGAAATCTTCTCATTAATGCTCTGTCTTTTTCAAAATACTTCCTGTATTCTTCCCAAGTGGTAGATGCTACAACTTTTATTGTGCCTTTCAATAATGCAGGTTTAAGCATATTTGCCATATCCATATTATTGCCTTGTCCTGTTGCACCAGCACCGACTATCATGTGTGCTTCATCAATGAACAATATTGTTTTGCCTTTTTGATCTAGTGCATTCACAATAAGTTTTAGCCTTTCTTCGAAGTCACCTCTAAATTTACTTCCAGCAATCAGGCTGTTTACATCCAAACTGAATACAATATGATCTTTCAAATACTCAGGTATGTCATCTTTGTTTTTTGCAATTCTTCTAGCAAGTCCTTCTACTACTGCTGTCTTACCAACACCTGGATCACCAACTATCAAAACATTGTTCTTGTTTCTTCTTGCAAGAATCTGTTTTAAGTCATTGGTTTCTTGTTCTCGGCCTATTACAGGATCAATCTTTTTATCAAAATACTTTTGATTCAAGTTTTCACAATAACTTTTTAAAATTCTATCTGCTTGATTGGGTCTTAGTTTTTGTTCAGGCCCACCTGGTTGTGGTCCACCCATTGCCGCCATACCTTCATCAAGTATAGTTTCTGTGGATACAAGATCCATTAAGTCTTGTTTGTTAACTTTGTGTTTCTTTAGGAAGAAGGCCGCATAACTTTTCTTCTCACCAAATATACTAATCAATATATCAATTGAAGTTACATCTTGTCTACCTTGGAATAATGCTTGGGTAAATGCTCTGTTCATTAATCTTTCTAATGATGCAGTTTTTCTCGGTGTAATTGGAGTTGGACTTTTGGTTACAATATCATTACACTTGGTATCAAGATAATCTTCGATGTCTTTTATAAGTGCACCTACATTTGTTTTAAAATCTAACAACACAGTTCCAACAGAGTCATCTTTCACAAGTGCCAATAGCACGTGTTCTATTGTAACGTACTCGTGCTTTCTTTTCTCTGCCTCTTTAACGGCATTTTCGAATATGTTTTCTAGTCCTTCGTTTGCTTCTAACATCTCCACTCCAATCTATTTTGCCCGAATTTATGGCATCGAACGTCTCCACATCTCTGTCTGTCCAATAGCACTCCTGTTGTATTCCTGCTATCAACCATTCCACATCTTCTTTGCCAATCGGCTTTTTGTATGTTCCATTTAAAATTTTCCATGCCTTAGTTTGCTTTCCCCTCTTTATTTTCTTTTCTTTGCCATGTCCCATCGTAGTTTACTAACCCTTTTATTAAACGTAATACCTTCAAGGTGATCAAGTTCATGCTGGAAGCACTTGGATTCCATTCCGTCGAGTCTTGCTGTTTTTGTTTCACCTTGTGTTGTTTCATATTGTACTTCTATTTGCTTTGGCCTTTCTACTTTTACAAAGATGCCTGGAAAACTCAAACACCCTTCCACATCAAAAATCTTTTCTTCACTTTGTTTTTTTATCAATGGATTCCATATTATAGCACTTTTTTGAAATGTGTCAAATGTATCGTGTCCTATTGCAAAGAATCTTTTGGTAATGCCTATTTGGTTTGCCGCCAATCCCATTCCATTAGCAGTGTGCATGGCACTAACCATGTCAACTTCAAATTTTTCTAAATCATTGTAGTGAGGTATAGTATCAATAGCAAAGTCAAAAGGTGTGCTGACGGTTTCTAAAGTTTTATATGGGTGTGTATATATCTCTATCATAGGTCCTTAATCTTTTTTAAATCTGCCGCTGATAATTGCGGTATTAAAATGTGTATCTTGACATATAGATTTCCTCTAATATTTAATGTTTTATGTACAGGCATACCTTTGCCTTTTACTGATAGGAGTGTGCCGTGTTGTGTTCCACTAGGAACTTTTACTTTTATTATGTGTTCATCTAGTGTTTTTAAATTAAACTCTGTGCCTCTCACTGCTTGAAAACAATCTATAGTTTTATCTGTGTATAAATCATTACCTTTACGTGTATAGCCGTCCGAGTCTAGCACACTCATCACAACCATTAAATCTCCTCTAGGCATATTTTTTATTGAGTCATCGCCTAGGCCATCAAATTTGAAAGTAACACCGTGTTGCACACCAGCAGGAATTTTTACAGTTGCGTATTCATCTCTGCCTGACGGCAGTTTGTAATTGATTGTTTTTTCATTTTCAGTCATTACTTCTTTGATGCTGAGAGCCATTCTCACCTGTACGTTTCTATTTCCTCTGTTTCCGGATCTAAATGTCCTTGTTCGTGTTCCTGGTCCTTGTGTAAAGTTAAACCTTCCGCCAAAGTCCATGTCGCCATTGCCGAACCCTGAAAAGAAATCACCAAAAATATCTTCATTAAAGAACGGGTGTTGACCACCAGTACCTGTAGTACCAAACTTCCTCATGGTATCATAGTCGTGTCTCTTTTGGGAATTCTTTAGAGTATCGTATGCCTCGTTGGCTTCCTTGAATCTTGCTTCATTACCGCCCCTGTCTGGATGTTCTTTTTTGGCAATTTCCTTGAATGCTTTTTTAATTTGATCATTAGAGGCATCTTCAGATACACCAAGGATGTCATAATAATCTTTCATACGTATATTGTATAACAGATTGACTATTTGTCAATGGGTGGTAATTATTTTGACTTTCTGCTTGATCCAGTGTACAATCCAAACCAGGCCGCACCCGCACCTACAACAATTGAAATCAATCCTGATTGTTCTAATGTTGGACTTGGTAAATCCATATACCATATCACACATTTGTATAATAATATGATGTATGTTGTTATGAATATTCTCGGAAAGATTCTCCAACTGTCTATCGCTCTAGCCAGATGAATTAATCTTGCATATGGATTTGGTCCTAGATCTTTTGCACTTGTATCAACTTCTAATTCAACTTTAACTTTTTTGTTTGCTGTTGCCTTATCAGCCGGTACAACCAATTTATCTTCTTTTAATTCTTCAGCCATTATTTTAGTTCCGGTATTTTATGGTTTCTTTTTCTGTGTCCGTTCCAAGCAACAAAACCACCAAGTCTTAATGACCAGTATGATAGATAGTTCATTGCATAAAATCCGTTCACGTTGATGTTTATGTCTCTGAATATTTGATCTGCTCTTTTTTGATCAAGTTCACCCATTGTTTTCTTTTTATTTTTTTCTAATAATGTTGTGTACTTGTACATATAGTCATGCACTAGTCCACCCATTAATAAAACGCCAACTGGTGAAAAGAAAGTTCTTAGGAATTTTGGAATACTTGCACCATCAAATTGGAAACCTTTTGGTATCACATAAGCAGTTCCATCTATTTCAAAATGAAAGTCTTTTGTGATTTCCCAATTCCTTGTTGCCAATAGCCAACAAATTATACCTCCCCAAAAACCTTTTCCCTTTGTGGGTATAGGTAGTGCCTGCATTGATGGCAGTTCATCATATTTGAATTTTAGTTTTGGTTTCTTTCTTTTGTCAGTAAAATTTATGATTGCTCCAATAATTACAACAGCGATCAATATCGTCCATTGCCAAAATTTCATTGCAAGTGTTAAAATTAATTCCATATTATTTTCCTCTAGTTAATAATGTACGTATTTATTCAATGTCACCTTGGACAGTGCCTGCTTTAATCAATTTTCTTCTATTTGCCATGTGTTTGGCTCTTAGTTTTGCTTTGTTCCCACCAAAGTAAGGCACCGCAAAGCCTTCTCGACACATTAGTTTTGACACAGGTTTGCCCTTGTACAAAAAGTCTCCAAGAACCCTGCCAAACTTACCCTTCATATCAACACCTTTTTTATTGATAGTAGTTTTCAATATAGTATCTTTCCCTAATACTCTTTTCAACATAGCCTTGCTGGCCAAACCAAATTTCTTTTCTACTTTGTCTCTGGTTCTTGACTCTGGTGTGTCTATGCCCATGATTCTCACACGTTCATTCTTCTGCCATATGCCAAAACCTAGGTCAATGTCTACGTCGACTGTGTCTCCGTCAACTACTCTGATAACTTTTGCTCTGTAGGTCCACATTATTCATTTTCCTTTGGTTCATAATACTTTTTATATTCTTCTAGAAGATTGTTTGTCTCCTGTAACTTTTGTCTTATCTGAGCAAAGTTTCTAGCAAGAACTTGGAAGTCCTTGTCTGTTATTCCAAACAGCACAGGATCTATTCCTGCCGCTTCTAGTTTGGCAAATACTTCTTCTGCATTTTCGCTTGTGATAATAATCCATTTTATTTGTTCCAATTCTAGTGCTGTTGGCATTGGATAATCTAATTTTTCTCTAGGCTTCTCTATTTGAAATAATTTTATTTTCTTTTCACCACCTATACTGCAACCTGACAGCAATAAACATATCATAAGTGGTACTGCAACTATCCATGCTAGTCTATATGTTTTATCTTTATTTGTATGGGACATAATTTGGATTCGCTAGTGCTGGGCACTCTGGGTTAATTTTTGATTTCAAAGTTGCTTTCAATTCTTCTTCTGTGTGTTCCGCACCTGATGCCAACTCTATACATCTAGCGGCATTTTTACCACCCTTGTTAATAATCCTTTCGATTGATTTTGTTCTTTCGATAGCCAGTTTGCCTATATCTCTATCTTTTTTTGTAAATCTTTTATCCAAGTCTTCTAGGTCTTTTTTGAACGTTCCTATCAAATCATTTAATTTCTTATTGCTTTCCATTATCGCTTCGAAGTCTTTCTTCTGTTGTTCTAAAACTTTGTTCTGTTCTTCAATGCCTCTTTCTAATTCTATCTGATTGGCTTTTAGTATGGCGTTGTCTGATCTCAACTTCATCACATACATACCCGCACCGGCTATACCAGTTATCAGAAGTACCGCAAATATCATTCTAATGCTTGAAAACATAATATACGTATTTATTGAATCAAACCAGGCTTGTAAACAGTTTTACCATTTTCTTTCATTGCTGTAAGAATGGACTTTCTGTTACCCTCTGTTTTATAACTTACATGAACCCAACCTGAATCAGGTATACCTGGTGTGTAAAATTCTAGTATCAATTGATCGAAATCACAGTTTTCTGATATCCATTTGGCCACATCATAGTTGCCTGTGCCTGGACATTCTATATCAACTGCTTCACCTTTGCAGTGTTGTGATTTGCTTGAACCACCTACTGCTTCATTTAATGCTGGTCCTCTGTATCCTGAATTTATAACAGTCACGCCAAAGTTCTCTCTGACCTTTTGCACCACGTTGGCAAACAATTCTTTTGCGTTTGCTAGGTGTTCTTCGCCTGGAGTATTATCAAGACCTTTTCTTGTTGCTGTTTGGCTTTTTGTGAATTCTGCTAGTGTAAAGTTTTTGCTTAATCTCATACACTTATTTATCAATAAGTGCGTATATTATATTACCAGCCGCTTTTGCTTAATAATACTGAATCTCCGCCCTTGCTAAAAACAAATCTATCTTCGTTTGTTTTAGAAATTTGATAAGGACCAAAATATTTTGTGAAGTACATACATTCGCTCATTGAGTCTGCATCTATTTTGAATGCTTTTATTTCGCTCATCATCATTTTTGTTTCACCAAATGCGTGTAGTTCAAAAGCCATATCTACATCTGTACCTTGTTTTTTGACTTTCATGATATTGTTATCTAATTTAACTTCCATCATTTCAAATTTATCAAAAAAGTCTTTGACTTCACCTAATCTTAACGCATTAATTTTTTGTGAATATGCTTCTGGAGTTCTTGGCAGTACGTCTGCTAGATTTTTTGCCGATGCTTCGAATGGTTTTGTTCTCTTGTGATATGTAAAATTGAAAGTTTCTATGTTTGTTAATTTTTTAAGATCATCTAAAAATTTTCTTATGGATTGATCTACATTTTCTTTTCTTTGAAACTCTATGAATACTTTGTGTTTGCCATCTTCCATTGTGCCTGGAGTTGCATCTGCGTCCATTATGTCTTTGTAGCCTGTTTCTGCAAAATGCTCTAAATCTTTTGCTGGTGCTTGTCCATCAACAGAAAAACAAAGAACCATGATATTTCTATCATCGCCCATTTTTGATTTGTATTGATCAACTGAGAACGTTGAAGAAACAACGTCTTGTAAATCTCCTGCTTTTAATCCTTCTTTAACTATCTGCATCTAAACTATTTAGGTCCCCTGAGGACGTATCCATATCATCTTGGCTTTCTATATCATCTTTGCCATGTTTAAAATTACCAATTAATGCTTTTGGCATTTTAATTTCAACCACCCAAATATCATGTGCGTCGATTTTACCTTTTGTAGTTCCTGGTCTGTAGTCAGCCGGTGTTTTAATCTTTCTTGGTTTTAATAATTCGTCTTTTTTATATGAAACTTTGCAACCTCTGTCAAGCAATCTTTTGCCTCCTGCAGGATCTGGCATTTTATCTGCTGGCCACATAAATGAACACGTAACAAAATGTCTAGAATCAACTGGACCTGAAAGCAATTCGCCTTCTTCCCAATTGGCAAAAACATAAACGTCGAGCTCATCTATAACTCTTTCAAAATCCTTTAAAATGGACAGAGTAGGCCCTACTGCGTATAGTGTTTGTACGTTTTTGATTATATCTAATACATCATGCATAGTAAATCTTATTTATCTTTAATATCTGTGTTGTAAAATATGCATAGTTTTCTCGGTAATTTGCCCGTAAATACTTGTACATGAGTCAGTTATATAGACACATCAAATCACAACAAACAAACCACGAGGGACCATATGCTACTATACAAGAGCCTACAATTACGACCTTTATATCAAAGGAAGTTATGGAAAGAGATGAGAAAGAAGAGAGTGTACGACAAGAGAGTGAAGTTATATATGATGAATCAAGACTGGTTAAAAATAAGGAAACAAAAGGATAGGAGGAGACGGAGAGTTTTGGCTAGATTATGGAAAGCACGACAATTAGCCATACTACATCACAGATACAGTAACGTTATTTGATAAACTGATCCATCGCTTCAGCATACCATTGTCGGTAGTGCTGTTCAATACGATCATAAGGAATCTGATCCCTTTGTGCAAGAGGGATACCAGGTAGTTCATTCTTGAGAACTTCTTTATTGACCAAGTCAAGCACCACAGTGTATTCTTGCATTTTGCCTGGGCCTATTTTCTTTTTGGATAATTCAACAAACTCGTCAAATTTTTTATCTTTTTTTATAACATACTTCACACAGAAATATCTTTTCTTTTGATGTTTCTTACCCATTTGATAACCTCGCTAGTTTGATCATTACACTTGCTAAATTTATTTCTGGATCAGCAACAAATGAATGATCTACCAATCCCTGCTTGATAATTAGCACCGCTTTGTCCTGTGCGTCCTCATCTTTGGATATGATATCCAAGTTGTCATACAACCATCTGTATATCTCTTCACACTCCTCTGGTCTTGCCTGTGAACAAACAAGTTTTCTTGCTTCATTAATTTTTCCTTGTTTGAACAATTCCACCATTTGCAATCTGTAATCCTGTTGTCCCGAATCACCCTGTGCTGGCGGCATCAGTTTTCCATCTCTGCAATTTTGCTGTATCATATTAATACATTTTCTAAGATCAGGATACGATGCTTTTACATAAGTGTCTAATGTTTCTATGTCCGGTTCAACTTGTTCAGCAATTAATATTTCTGCTGTTCTTGCCGTAAATTCATTCTTGTCAATTGTTTCCATATGGAATCCTTGGCATCTCGAATGTAGTGCTGGAATAACCCTATTTGGATAATTGCAAGTTAAAATAAATCTTGCAGATGTGTGATACATTTCCATTACGCCACGTAATGCCGCTTGTCCATTTGGACTCATATAATCTGCCTCGTCCAGCAACACATATTTGTATGCACCAAATGGCATGATCTGTACAAATGAATTAATTTTTTCTCTCACAGTATCTACTGAATTTTCTCTCGAAGCATTTATTTCTAGTATGTCATAACTGCTTACTTCTAGTTCTTGGAATAAAACTTTTGCCAGTGTAGTTTTTCCTACACCCGGAGCACCACTTAATAATAAATGTGGAATCGCTTTGTCATCGATCCAAGTCTGTATTTGATTTCTCTGTGCTTCATCTCGCACCACATATTCTTTCAATGTTTTTGGTCTGTATTTTTCTACCCAAAGTTCTTTCATTTACGTAACCATTTCCTTGCCGCTTCTATTGGATTCTTTAGTCCCTCATATGTTGAATCTATAAACTTAATATGTTTATAAAGGCTTTGTGACAGTTTGTCAACAGTGTTTTGAAGTTTATCAATCTTTTTATTAAGTGCTTCAAGTTCTTTTTTTGTCATCACAAAGCCTATTATATTATTTTTTGTATTTCGCCGCTTCTTCTGAGCCACCTGTCGCAGTACCTTTACTGTAACTGTGGGCACCCATGCCAGCAAGTTCACCGTTCTGCACGATTAGGTATTGATTCCTAATTGGTGTGCCGTCAAAGAAACATTCAAGTATTTCTCTAACACCGTCAGCATATCTTGTCTGTGCTGATAGTGACGTTCCTGATGTGTGTGGTGTCATACCATGATTTGGCATTGATCTCCATACGTGATCATTTGGTGCTGGTTGTGGGAACCAAACGTCTCCTGCATAACCAGA
>Ga0066865_10000461_pt1 | contig 11188 bp, 5 predicted proteins | sample ETN01SmetaG_2_FD_66433 | JGI IMG/M metagenome (GOLD analysis project Ga0066865, IMG submission 66433) | Marine microbial and viral communities from oxygen minimum zone, Eastern Pacific Ocean - ETNP2014F12-01SV265 | ecosystem: Environmental > Aquatic > Marine > Oceanic ...
GGAGTTGTATTGTCCTCCACCAGCACCTTTAAAGTGTTGGCATCTATCCCAAGAACAAGATCCGTGTCCGTTTCCACCTGCACCCCAGATTTCGAAGAACAGTTTGCTTACACCACTAGGAACTGTCCAGTTACAGCAGCACCCACTGGCTAAAACGTTTGGAGATCCATAAACCCACTTAATTCCGTAATTCTTCCTGGCGCCAGGAACAATCATATCATCTGTTACCAGACCATCCGCGATCTGTTCTGTAGTAACTTTTTTATAATTTGAATAACTTGCCATTTTCTTTAGGATCCCCTGATATTAAACGTAAGTGACCTTGACAACACCTGTAGCACCAATACCACCAGTTCCGTTGTCCCAGTTTCCGCAATATGTAGTCATACCATTACCACCACCCATCGCATAAGGAACGGTCCAACATGCACAACGTTCCCAACACTCAGCAAGGTGACCACCAATGGTTCCGAATGAGAGGAATGGAGCTGTTCCAGAACACCAAGTATGTCTGTAACAGTGACAGTTAAATGGTGCAGTTCCAGCAGGTCTCATATTAGACATTGCAAAGTCAGATCCAGTAAAGCCTGGATTGATGCAACAGTTCCAATCTGAAGTACACATTGTACTCCATGCAGTGTTAGCACATCCTCTGTTACCACCCCAAGCACAGAATCCACTTAAATTACATCCATTAACATAAGAGGCACATCCTCTACATCCTGTACATTCATATGAGCAACAGGGGTATCCTCCTCCTGCACAGATCGTATAAGTCCACCCTTCCTGTACACTGATAGTTTTGGAAGAATAGTATCCTCCACCAGCACCGAAGTAGTGGTGACATCTGTCCCAAGAACAGAATCCACTACCATTTCCTCCAGCACCCCATACATCAAATGTGGCTCTTTTGACTCCTGATGGTACTGTCCATAAACAGCAACATCCACTAGTCGTTGCACCGATATTACCACTGATCCAAAATACATTATATTTTGGACCCGCTCCAGTAGCAAATGCCGAATCAGGAATCGAGTTGGGTACGATCTGAGAGGCAACAATTTTTTTGTAACTTCCGTAAGAGGCCATTTTGTTTTTACATTAGATGGTTGATATAATCGACAGAAAAGAAAGAGGGGGAAGAATCCCCCTCCCCAGTATCAGATGGAGAAGAGTCTCCAACCGTATGTGTCACCTTGGAAGGTTAGTTCGAAGGATGCACCCTCGACTGTTACTGTCAAGTCGGAACTATCGCCCATGATTGTCTTACCGTTACGGGCGACAACCAGTGCGTTGGTATCGAACGTCTTAGCAGCATCATAGAATCTGATCGTATCACCAGTAGAAGGAGATGCGGGCAAGGTCATTTGAACCTGACCTGTAGTTGTGTTAACGAAGTACACATGACCTGCAACTGCGTTACCAGAAGTAGACTGAGTAACGTACTGCAGTTTACCAGGCTGTGTCCATGCAGTTCCATCGTAGTATTCAAGAGCGCCCAGAGTCGTGTTGAATCTGAATGCACCAAGTACGAAGGATGGATCAACGCCAGATGGTCTTTGTGCGGTAGTACCTACTGGAGGAACCATCGCGCCAACACCCATCTTACCGCGAGTAACAAATCCCTTAACTGCGAATTCAGTTGGGCAAGCGGTGTTGGAGTCGCCAGACATGAATTCATCAGAGGAGAATTCGTTAATTGCCTCACCGACCTGACCACCGATAGCACCCAGTCTCAATTCGGTCAAACCAGACAAGTTGAACGCGGAAGCATCCAATGTCGCACGACCTGTTAACTGGTCAACGGAGAAGAACTGACCAACTCTGAAGTTACCACCTTGGTCGGTAGATACGAAGAATACCTTACCTGGCCCGAATGTGTTGGTCTCATTACCCTGAATGATTTGAGTTTCGTCAACATCAGGATAGTTAGTTTCAGTCTTGTTACCAGTACCAACACTCAAGAAGTCGTGACCTGTCAGGCGGACCTGAGAGAATCTAGTTCTAACAGTGATGGTAGAACCTGCGCCCGTGATGTTACGGGTGTCAGGCGTACCCTGAGACTTCTCTGGAGAGATTGTCAGAGTAGCACGGTTAAAGAATGTGTGTGCAAGTCCAACAGTGTCAGTGTAAGTTACCGCAGCCGAGACGTTAGTAACTGTGTTAACAATGTAGAACAGGGAATCTCCACCGTAGGAAGTTGAGAATCCGATTGCGTCACCTACGAGAGGAACTTGATCGTATCCATCGATCTCAAGGATTGTACCCTTCTGACCAGAGATGGAAGATGTTGCAGCAGCAACAGTGAATGAACCACCGTAAGATGCGCCTGAATCGAATTGATATGCGTATACAAGTTCACCATCAATGAATGGAGATGTACCGATTGCAACGTTACCGTTAGAAGGAGCTGCAGTCTGACCGTAGCCAGGATGATACTTGAAGTAGAACTTATCAGCAGACTTCTGGTCATTAACCAACCATGCCTGAGCACCTGAGGATTGACCAGTAATTGTATTACCAACCGCGACAGTACCCGTAACAGTTGTTCCGAGAATAGTCATCAAGTCACCGAACAGTCTCGCTGATCTTGCAGTTTCTTCAGAGGAGAAACCAGAAGAGATAACACCGTAGTCACCGTAAGAGTTGTTACCACCAACAGCACGAATTCTCGCACCACCACCAGAGTAGTAACCCCACTTAGCGTAGTAGGAGAAGCAGGAGACGATCTCAGCGATTGCACTCTTATCAAGGAGGAATCCAGCACCATCAGAGTTAACCTGCGTGAAGGCGTCGAAGACCATCGATTTTGCACCTTCGCTGTGGACACCACCGTCAATGAAGACTCCAACACCACCACCACCGAAGCGGCCGAAGTCAGTTGCAGGATCAGAGAAGGTTGTACAGTCCTTAACGTAAGGAGACTTGTTGTTAATTGGGGAGTTGGGGTTCAGTGCGAAGAACACACCAGCTGCAGTTGTACCGATACCAGTTCTGAGGTTGGTATTGTCCATCTCCAGAGGAGCGTTAGGATCGTAATGGAAACCTTCCATTCCCTTGAATGCCAGCGCCTGAACGGTAGTACCATCAGACAACTTGAACATTGTAGATCTGTTGTTTGGAGTGGTTCCATCATCAGAGAAACCAGCAGCAGGAAGAACCTGAGTACCTCTCAATGTATGTCCAACAATCGAAGTGAATGGAGGAACAATAATTGGAAGTTGCTCATAGAACTGAGACGCAGACAGTCTCAAGATAGCAGGAGTCAGGTCAGTTAACAGACCACCCTTGACATAGGTGTGATTAATTGTAGAAACACCAACGTTAACTCTGAAGGTATCAACATCGGGAACCTCAAGAACTTCGAAGTAGGACTTAGAAGCCTTATCAGGATAAACAGTAGTTGTAAGACCAACGAATGCAGTACCAGACTGGACGTAGAGGTAATCAGTTGCAGATTGACCAACGTTCAGGATGATAGAGTTAGCATCGGGGATACCTTGTACAGGGAACTGATACTGGCCAGGAGTATGGACAGATGGGAAGTTACCTGTGATAGTTGTATTACTGGATGCAACACCGATGTTAACAGTAATTGTTGTTGTCGAAGTTGCGGTAATAGGAATCGCAGTATCGTAATATGGGTCTGTAGAACGAGGATAAGAGTGATCGGTAATATAACCGTCCATTGCACAACGGAAGATCAAGCTGTTATCAGCAAGTTTAATTGATGTTCCAGATGCAAGTTGGTGAGTACCGATGTCCATAACCAGTTCACCAGTAAGGTGATCATAGGTTGCAGCACCTACATCGTAAGTTACAAGTGGAGAAGTACCAACGTTTACAGTGAAAGTATTCTGAGTAATTGCAGTAACTGCCAGAGTTGAACCTCTTGCAGGGTCACTAGATCTTGGATATGTCTTGTTAGCCGAGTTACCATCCATGGCACAAGTAAATGTCATGGAGTCGTCATCAATGGTGAGTGTATCACCGATTGAAAGACCATGGTTACCAACGGTGAATACGATTTCACCAGAGTTCGCAGTATAAGATGCGTTAGTTGGTGTTAACTCTGAACCATTGAGAGATCCACTAGTGATGTTGATTGCACCAGAGTTAGCAGCGATAAAGGTGTGAGCGTAGTTACCACCTGTCTTAACTGCACCAGATGTTGCAGACTGGAATGTGTGAGCAAATCTTGCGTCTCCAGTATATTGAACCTGAAGATTTCTGATTCTAACAGTAGCACCGATTCCAATTTCAGGAGCAGCACCAAGTCCAATAGCAGTAATTGTTGCAAGACCAACAGTCTTGTTGTACTGCATACCCAGTACGCTAAAGACATTACCACCAGAGAGACATTCGAATTCAACACCCTCTAACTGAACGAACGTACCAGTGTTTTGCAGTCCATGACCAGGAGCTGTAATGGTTGCAACACCAGTTGCGGCAGTGTAGTTGAATCCTGTAATAGGTGTTTGAGGACGAGCAGCGGCACAAGCCTTCTTAATCGTCTTAAACGCCAAGTTAGGTGCAAGACCGTTGTTAAGGTCATGTCCAGACTCAGAGTCAACATAGTAAACTCGGGTTTGAGCACCAACGATCTCGTATCCAGGCATTCCGTTGTCCTGAACAGCAAGAGCATATCCAGTAGAACCAATACCAATTCTGAAAGGACCAGAGTTATATGTAAGAATATCACCCTTACTTACCAGAACAGCAGAGCTGTCTCCAGCAGCAAGTGTTTCCCAATAAGTACCGAGACCAGCGGTAGGAGTAACACCTTGGAAAGAGTTACCAACAGAGACATAAGAGTTGGAACCGTATCTTACGACATGGCCAGGATGGTATGCGAAAGATGTAGAGAAGTTACCAACGAAATTGAAACCTTTAACAAGAAGGTCCCAAACAGAGTTACCGATACCAACACCCTGCGTATTACCTGCAGAAAGTGGAGCGATGTTAGTAGTAATTCCTAATTTGTGGCGGAAAATGTCACCACCGTACTGTACAAGTTGTCCTCTGTAATAAGTTCCTGTTGCATAAGTGATAGCAGCACCTGCGATACCATCAGCAAGTACCTGCCATTTCTTACCAGCAGTGTCAGTACCGATAGCGACGTTCTCTGGAGGAGAGAATCCTGCAAGAGAAGTAGTTAACGCAACATAGGATGAACCTTGATAGTTAACAACGTCACCTGATTGATACTCGTTATTAATGCTCCATTCGCCTTCGGCTCTGAAACCTGCAATATATTCCGTGACTTTACTTAAGTCAATAAATGTTCCTACTGATTCGTGCGCCGTAGTAACTCTATACTGAACGTTGCCGAATTTAACGACATCATTAACTTTGTAGTAAACGCCAGCTGTCCAATCGCCTTTCGAGGAGATTCCTTCGATATGCACGTTCCACTTCGAGAGATCCGTAGCATAGAAGTCTGCGGTACTCGCTGTAGAAGTGTGGTTGGCGACAGCAACGTAAGAGTTACCACCAAACTTGATGAGGTCATCAATCAGGTAGGATTTGGATGGCTGCCATTCGCCAGTCCAGTTGAATTTTACTCTTCCAAGTCTAAACTCAGCCATTGTCTCTCCTGGTAATTATTATTTGGGTCCGATAGAGTTGTAATCATAATCTGGTCCGTTGAACCTAATGACGAAAAAACCGTCGTCATCTATGTAATAATATAAGTTTCTTCGATCGAAACGGATCTGTTGGTATTTATCATTCGGATCATCTAACGTTTTTTTAACGGTAGCGATATCTCCACGGATGACTGATGTTTTACCAACACCAACATCATAAGTTCCGTAGTCAACACCATCACCGAATTCTGGAATTGCGGTTCCATTTGTACGATAGAATTCACCTAATTCAGTAGAAGCAGCACTAACCTTTGAGAAATACAGCATATTTTCTGCATCTCTTCTCAGAGCATAAACGAAAAAACCAGAGGATTCTGATGGTAAAAACTCACCAGAAATTGAATTAGATAGGGTTAATGCCATGTTTAACTTCCTCTATTGTTGAAGATTTTCCAAAGTGATCCAGTCCAGATCAAACTTACCGATGCACCAGAAACATCCAAAATCAATGGAGATGTTTCTCTCACTAGATGACCATTCTCAAATTCGTGAATCGAGGTCAACGAAACTGGATTAATACTCCAAAAGTTAGTGAAATCTTCTACCCATACCCAGTCACCAACCGCACGAGGGGTTGGCATCGCCAAAGAATATCCACCAGGAGCATTTTTTGAATCAACCGTATACTTTTGGTTAGTCGTCATAGAATAAGGACCATCGACGAACGTCCATCTGGACTTCGCCAATTCAAAACCACCTGGAGTTACACCGTCGTGAACAACAGCAACGTTTTTGTCTGTGTCAACAGTTACTTCTGCAAGGGCACCAGTGAAGTTAAAGTGTTCAGCTGTTGTGCCTTTTCTTAGTTGTACCTGTTTTGTCATGATTCAAATCTCATGAAACGGACTTTGCTTCTGTTTTATTTATACTTTTAAAAATAATTGAATTAAATGATGACAACGAATGTACGACCTTCCTCGAATTGAACACGTTCGATGATTGTTGGTGTGATCGATTTGATCGTGATATTTCCGATTCCAACATAAGTCGATCTTGCATATGCCTCGTCGAGAGATCCAATGCCGAACAGGGATCCTGTCGCGTTGAATGGTGGGAATACGCGGCGGAACCCAGTACCACCTCCAATTTTGAAGAGTCCAGAACCATCTGGAGATGGAGTGTAATCGACAAATGGATGTACGAGAGGAGTATTGGAGAATGTAAATCCACCAGATGTGCCAGGATCTTTGTCGTCTCCATAGTATCCAAAGACTTGGATTGGTTTTGTAATACCAACACCAGAGATTGTGGTGATACCAGATGTGCCTGGATCTTTGTCGTCTCCGTAGTATCCAAATACTTGAATTGGTTTTTCTTCCGCATCTCCAAGAATCTTGAAGAGCATTGTTTCTTCGCCAGCACCCGAAGTAAACGATACGTCTGCGGAACCAGAAATCGTTGCAGTACCACCAATAATGATTGCGGTGATTCTGTAAACTGTTGTGGATTCTCCAGTAAAGTCGAACAGACCAGAACCGTCTGGAGCTGGAGTGTAATCGATCTGTGGATGTGTAAGTTCTCCAACAATCGAAATTGTTCCTGAAGTGCCTGGATCTCTGTCGTCTCCATAGTATCCAAATACTTGAATCTGTCTGTTTTCGGATTCTCCTCCAACGTTGACAAGAACTGCGAACGTGGAAATAACAGGTGTGATAGATTCCGCACCACTGGCGAAGGCGAAGAGAGAACCACCACCAACTTCGGAGAATGTATTTCTTTCTTCCGCAATACCAGAAACATGAAGTGTTCCAGATGCAACGTATTTGCGTTGACGGAATGCGTCTGCGTCTCCAGATACTGTAAGTGTCGCTGTATTTTCTGGAGTTTGTGCGGAGTATGCCTCTGCAGCACCGTATGGACCAGATATGAATAACGTACCTGCTCCAATTGGACGAACCAGAGTGCTTTCTGCAGCTCCACCGATTGTGTAGAGAGAACCAGAACCATCGAATGCATTGGTTTTTCTGAAGTCCAGAGATCCAGAGAATGTTCCAATGCCAACTCCGACTGGAGCCTGAGTAATTTCGCGATAAAGAGTTTTGTCTTTCTCTGTAGAGATCGTGATCGAACCAGATGTGCCTGGATCTCTGTCGTCTCCATAGTATCCAAAGACACTGATTGGTCTGTTTGGTGCAGAACCAACGAAGTTGAAGAGAACAGGACCTGCAATAATTGGAGCAGGAATGAAACGTTCCTTCGCACCAAATTCAACACCATTAAGGTCACCAATTCCAGTGTCATCATCAATAACACCGTTGCCTTCAGTACCAATACCAAGAATGTAGATAGTACCATCGGTAAGAATTGGTGCGTTAGTACGACCGATTGCCTTACCATCGATGAAGATAGTACCAGATGCAGGATACCTAGGAATAAATCTGGAGGTAACAATGCCTGGACCTGTTCCGTCTTCGTTGAGGCCACCACCATTGGATAATGTAACTCCAGTCTCGATACCGATATTTCTGTCGATACCGTAATGTGGAGTGTAATCGATATCTGGGTGAACCAGTTCTCCAGACAATCTGAGAGTTGCTTTGTCTGCAACCTCGGCGAATGTTGCACTGAATGGATCGACACTTCCGTATGGAGTGAAGAGAGAAGTTCCTTCTGGAGGATTCGAGATAAGCTTCTCGGAACCAATACCAACCAGACTGATAGTACCAGATCCAACTTCTTCGAATCTGACTCTTTCGACCATCTCTCCAGAGAAGGATGCCGTACCAATACCGACATCGACCTTGGTGAGACTCTCTGTTCCAAAACCACTTGTAAGAATTGTAACAGTTCTTTCTGGAGACTGCCAGACAACTGCTTCGTCGCCCGATCCAGAAAGTGGCAGAAGAGGAACATCTGCACGTTCGAATATGGTAATCGACTCTTGAGCGCTGGAAATATCGAAGAGGACTGAACCTTCTCCATCGTAAGATGGAATCCACTGAGTCTTCGCACGAGGAACTGCGTCGATAACACCAACCGCAGTACCAGAAGTAAGTGGGAATATTGGGGCTCTTTCGGAATCTTCGTTGAGCCAACCATAATCAAAGTAACCTCTGTCAATATTATCCTGATGGATAAATCCAGTATTGGATGGCCATTCATATTGGTCATATGGAGGTCCACCAACAACAGAAGATCCAAGTTCACCCCAATCTTCACTGACAACGTTGTAACTGAAGTTACCAACTTCATTAGTATTATCGAACGATGGAAGTGATGTACTTCCAACACTGACATCGAATCCACGACTGACGTTGAGGTTGCTGATTTCTCCCCAAGTCTCGTTACCCTGACCATAAAGAATAGAAGATTCGTTGTAAGAATCTGTCTGTCTTTCATCACTAGAACCAGTAATTCCGAAGAGACCAACAGTATCACCGACATCAATAATTCTAAGATAAGTCTGACCTTCTTCTCTACCCTGTCTAAGAGTAATGAGACCACTACCTCCGAAGTGTGGAATGTACCTAGAGACAGAAGAACCAGTGATGAACTTGACAGCGGCAGTGTCAGATGCCTTAGTGACAGATTCACCAAGACCACCGATTGTGAAGAGACTACCAGAACCAATCTCGGTTGCAGGAGTAATAGACTCATTACCACTACCACTAATGGTAATTTCACCCTCAAGACCGAATACTGTATGTTGTGGTGCCTGACTGAACCAGTTGTAACCAAAGATATTGATTCCAGCCTTGTAGGTGGCAATACCAGTAATACCAGAAGATTCGTAATCGTATGCTCTTGGAGCATCTGCAAAGTCGGATAGGAAGAATGTTCCGATACCGTTGTAAGAAGTTCTGGCGAATGCTTGGTCGCCTTCTCCAACAATAGTAACCGCCCTGAAGCCAGGAATAATGTACTTGTAATCTTCTGCTCTGAAAGCAACTAGACGTACAAATCCATAATCTGCATCGTCTTGAGTTGGAGTTTGACTGATTGAACCATAATCAATAGGTTCAACAAATCCATCTCTTTCAAGAGGCGATCTCCAATGAGGAGTGAAGTCCTCGATGATCGTACCACTGATAGCAAAGAGATTTGTATTCTCGTAGTCTTTGACAATTGCAACGTCTGTTGCAGCACCTGTGAGGGTATGTCTTGCAGTTGTTGATGGTGGGAAGTGTGTAAGTTTGAGTCCTTCTGCAAATCCTGTAAAGAATAGTTCTGCACGACTGATTCTTTGACGAACAACTGCTTCTGCAGCAGCACTTCCCTTGACAATGAGACCTGTGCCTTCGATACCCTTCGGTGTGAAGGATTCGTTTGCGGATCCATTGAAGGTAAATTGACCTTCTTCTCCAAATACTGTGTGTTGTGGTGCCTGACCAAGACCAAGTTGACCTTGTGCAGTGATCGTACCAGATCCTTCCCATGCAAAGGTGTTTCTCTCGGAGAGTCCCGACTGTTTGACCAGTTGAGCAGTTTCTCCAACATATTTTCTGATAAATCTGTCGTATGCCTTGTTCTGTGCATTAACAGAAGTTGCCTTGGTGGATAACTTACCGTAACGAACATCAGCAACGATCTGACCCCAATCTTCATAAGATGCTGGAGTCTGAGAAATCTCACCAAATGCTTCTGCTGTTACCTGATCGGAATCAGCGAACGAATTGGTATTATTTTGTGTAGAGTCAAAGGTGACATCATCACTAGAGAATGCTGCACCTTGTCTAACAGCAACCGTGCCGAAGTCGAGTTCTTCGAAACCGCCAGTGTAGAAGGAGTAGTCATACGTTCTACTCTCTTCAAGTGTACCGTTAAGGGTTTCCTCATTAGGACGAACTTCAATAAATTCGTCTGGATATGTCTGTGAGGTTCCACCAGAAACGGTGAGTGTAATTCTTGATTCGAACGGATATATGTTGAATTCCGCCGTTGCAGCCTCTTCAGAGACAGTAAGCGTTCCAGATCCGATTTCGACAAACGTATTGCTTGTATGGGCCTCGCCGAGGAGGGTAGGAAATGGTCCTGCGGCTCCAAAGTCGGGAATAACCAGTCTTTCCAGACCGCCACCAATCTCGAATAGGGTGCCAGATCCTTGCCAAGGCGCCTGAGAACGAGATACCTTACCAAGTCCTTGAATAAGGACTGCATCCAATGGAAGAGAAGGCACGAAGGTTGCAGACTCTTCTAAGCCGTTTGTAATAGTTGCGATTTCTCCGAATGGATATACATCGCCTGTAAAATTAATAATACCGTAATTGTTAGGGTTAAAACCTAGTGCGTCTTCTTCAATTACGGGTGCATCTGAAATATTTCCAAAATCCTCTGTCGTCCCCGCCGTGGTCGTAAGTTGACCATAGGTTTCGGAGACAAAATAGTTTATTCTTGCCGAGTCGTAGGTAAAAACCTTTGGGGCAGACATACTAAACCTTCATCTGATAAAAAAGGGGAGATACTTCTGTCGAAGCACCTCCCTTACATAATAAAGATCTAATTATATGTATTAATCAGTCAAGTGCAACGTTCAGGGTGATCTTAATTTGGTCACCGTTGTTCTGAATATTGTATGGACCATTTGTAAATCTCTCAGCGTA
>Ga0066865_10000463_pt1 | contig 11155 bp, 26 predicted proteins | sample ETN01SmetaG_2_FD_66433 | JGI IMG/M metagenome (GOLD analysis project Ga0066865, IMG submission 66433) | Marine microbial and viral communities from oxygen minimum zone, Eastern Pacific Ocean - ETNP2014F12-01SV265 | ecosystem: Environmental > Aquatic > Marine > Oceanic ...
CGAACTCAGGCATCTGTTGTAGGATACGTTGGAAGTCAATGATGCCTGTACGCTCACTGATCTTTTGCAAGTCAGTTTGTGCAGCATCACCACAGAAAATAATCTTACTATCTTGTCCAACACGAGTGATGATTGAATCAAGTTCGTGGAAGTTCAAGTTCTGACACTCATCAATAATAACAATAGCATTGTCTAGTGTAGTTCCACGAATGAAACTAGTAGACCAGAATGAAATTGTTTCCTGTGCCTTCAGATTATCATACAACATTTCATATGAATTGTCATCAGGCATTTCAAACATGGATTGAACCATGTTCTTATATGGTATTTGATAAAGAGAAGACTTGTCCTCATGATCACCAGGTAGGAAACCAATCTCTCTAGTCGCTACAAGAGAGCGTACAATGTAGATCTTCTCATAGGGGGTAAACTCACCTAGCACCTCTTTAAGTGCCTTGTAGAGTGCTACAAAGGTCTTACCTGTACCTGCTACACCATAGGCATAGATCATCTTACCTTCATCCCATGCATCAAACATCACCTTCTGATTATCAGTTAGTGGTTCAATGGGAAGCATGTAGTCTTCACTAATAGGTTTACGACGCTTGCGTTGCTTCGCAGTCATACCTTGACCAGGTGCTTTAGTTGTCTTCTTCTTTACAGGCATGTTAGTTATACTTTTGTGAGATACTATCGTTGGTTGGTGCTTTGGGAACAACTTTGTTCTTTATGATGTCATGAAAACCAGGATGAGTTTTCCTCATCTTGTCTCTCCAGTCACCAACTTCACCAGAGCCAGGACATGTAGATGGATCACTCCAATCTCTTTTCCAATCAGGATTATCAGTAGACCATTGATTCCATTCGGTCATGGTCATGCGAACCTCTTTCTGTTCGCCAGTTACTTTGTTAACTACAGGATACGTCGGCATCTTTTTTATTAAAACCAAAGGGGGCAAGTTTATCTTCAACCTTTTGCTTAAGAGCAACAGCAGCAAGTGCTTCCATTACTTTCAGCACTGCTTCAGGTTCAGGTGGTTCACCATACTTAGACTCCTCACTTAAATTTTGTGAGATGTACTCATACTTAGGCCAAAACTCTTCACCTGCTTTCTTGTAATCATCTAGTGTAAGTTTTTTCATTTCCAATCAAGTGCCTCCGCACAAATAGGGAACTGTTCAATAAACACATCCTTCACCTTATTAGCGATGTCCATGTGTTCTTTCTGCGTTCCATTAGCAGAACGCAATTCAATATAATGAATCCATGAACGGACTGAACCAGTCATGTATAGTTTTGTTGGGGTAGCAAGAGGGAGTACAAATCTAGCACACTCTTTTGCAATCCCATGCTTAAGCATTGTTTGATACAGATCCATAGCAGCAGTAAAGTGTCTGCTAATTTGAATCTCAAACTCTTGCTTAGTAAACTCATCAATATCATCAATACTATTCTGTCTGTTCTTATCATCTTGACGACGAAGATCAAACATAGGAATAGTATCTGCCAACATAGAACTGTCAGCATAGCGTTGTGAAAACTCTTGAAATGTAAACGAACGGTGCCTAAGAATTTGAGCTGCTAGTCCTCTAGTAGTTTCAATCTCCACAGTCATGTGTGCCTGTTCAAATACAGACCAGTGATTGTGCTTGATACAATAAGACAGTAGACCAGCAACCTTAGGATTGTCCTGATTATTAGGATTGCTGACTCTCGCCACGTAACCCATTGTTTTCTCCGCTTCGGGAGTCACTGTTACTAGTCGCACTGACTGTTGATTTTTCATTCTTAAATCCTTTTCGTTTCAAATCACGTTTACGTTTAAGGGATGCCTTTGCTGCACGAAGAGAGATCTTCATGTAATGCACCTCCTCATTAGTATACAGCATTGGGTTAGATTTTGCAAGCTTTAACGCCTTCTTTGCTAATTTTATTGTGTCTTTAAACCTCATCTGTTCTTGTAATATGCTAGGTAATACTTGACAATACCTGAAGTAGTAGCATTGCCTTGTGATACCCAGTCATTTACACATTCGTAAATACTACGGTTAGAATAGTTAGATGAACCGTCTTCTTTCAATGTCTTACCAAATTTATTAAGCAAGACTTTTAATGCAGATGATCTAACATGCATACGGTCTTCATTGTATCTCCAATCAGTCTGGGTATCCATCGTCGTCTCCTTCATCGTAATTGAATCCAAATGCTTCTTTCTGGTTCATAATGTATGCATCAGTGTCAGAATAAACCTCACTCTCTAGTGCATTGACAAGAGATTTGAGATTCTTGACGATAAGTTTCAGTTTGTCTCTGTCCATCTATTTATAGTAGGTGAAATCATGATAGCATGAAAAAAGGGGGGTCGCAACCCCCCTGATTTATGTAAGAATTTGTTTACATATCTTCTTGCCCTCGTGTTGATGTTCTAGTGAGGACTCAATTAAACACTCGTAGTAGTCGGTTAATTTATTATCCTCTTGGTCATCAAAGTGATGCCACTCATCCATTTGAGAACGAGATAGTACATTGTGCATAGATTACCTCCTTAACATCAGTCTCATAATATAAAGGGGAAGGGTTCATGATACACCTCTCTAATTCTACTACTATTTAATATGTGAATACCATAATATAGAGAAATTGATACGAATATTATTGCCTACGTAAAATTACTCAATAAAAAAGGGAGGATTAGATCCTCCCTGTATTATAAGTTGATCACTTAGTATAAGATTTGCCACGATAGGTTAATGTACCATGGAATTCTTGACTATTTACGGTGCCTGTTTCATATTTAACACCGCGATATGAGGTGTGATGAATCTGTGCATCGTGTAGAGCAGCAGCTTTATTGATCTGCTTTCTGATCTTATTGAGTGTGTTCATTTTAGTTACTCCTAAAGTAATTGGATTTTTAGGCCCGTTCCTTTAGTCGTTTGCGTCCCAAGTACAACCAGGATTTGACTCCTTCATTACCTCTATCAATTCGACTCTCACATCATCACTAATTCTATCGTTGTTCTGCATTCGCAGAATGATATTATTAGTTTGTTGACATGAAAGTGTAGTGTACAGTAGTAATTCTACCATGGGATGAACGCTCCGTTCCGCGACTTACTTGCGTCCAAGTTGCCAAGCCTCACAGTTCTTATCGGGTACTTTCGTATGAAAGTAATCTATAAGATACTCTCTAGCATCTGGGGTATAGTTTTGATCCCGAAGGATCTCTGCCCGTACCTCATTCCAATCCCAGCATGACATTTCCCAATGATATGGGTCATGTGTTGCGAGCATTGATACTACTAGAGCGAGACCGTACATTTTGGATGAACGTGTTAGTATACTAACATAATTATTTAGAATTGTCAATCCGTATCAACGGATACAATTTAACAACTCGCTAGGTAAAATGCTGTTCCTCTTGCCTTGCAAATACGACGGACTTCAGCATCATATTTTGGTATAGGTTCTTCAGTAATTAAATTCTTTGCAAAATCAAATGCTTCTTTATAACGACCAAACTTATAGACATCATCGTAGGTCTTTGCAGATACAAGAACACCATCATTCCTCCACAGTTTCATTGTATACCAAACTGTAGGTTCATTCCACTTTCTATAGAAAATACACCAATGTCCTTGTTGTTCTGCACTCATTTCTTTTTCTGTGGTTTCTTTGGATCTTGCCACAGTTTTGGGTTGATTCTACCCTCTGTCTGTGTCATCTTTTTTAAATCACTGTTATATTTATCCCAATATTCATCAAAAATATCTACCTGACCATTGCCTGATGCAATATCAAATCTAGTCTTATCCCCCACAATATATTCAATTAAAAAAGAATTGTATGGGAGACTTTTATCTAATGCTGCCTTTGGGTCACAGTTTTCATGGATTATCTGACATCCTTTACCCATTAAGACCGACCTCCCCACTGGATTTGTGGAAATGCTTCTTCGACACACTGACGTGTGATCTTCCAACGCTTACCGATCTTCTTGTCCTTCATAAGACATAGAACGTCTGCTTCTCCTTGATGTAGACCCTCTAACAGTTGAATGAAAAGGGTTTCTCTACGTGACTGTGAGATGGTTGCTCCACCTTTAAAGAAGAGATAGAGTTTCCTATACTCATGTACTAGTTTAGTGTGCTCTGTCTCTTCTGGTGCATCGTTCTTCTCAAAGGGCACCTCACCTTCTGGAAGCATAGAGATAATACTCTCATCAAAATTAGCAATCAGGATCTGTCTGAGTGCTGGAGTATTAAATTGCTGTAGAAGTTTGATCTTCTGTGCTTTAGTTTTAGCATTGCTAACTTTCTGCAGCACTTCATGTAATAATAATTGCATAACCTAAATGATGTCGTAAGTATATTTATTCCTCTTCAATTTCGTCCTCATTTAGGAAACGAACTGAGAGAAGTTCTTCGTTGATCCATTGACCTTCTGGGTTCAACATTTCTGGGTGGATGTTATCTTCCTGTGTATGTGATCCATACATGTACTCATGCATCTTTTCATTTGCTGTCCAACCTGCAAGAACCCCAACACAAAGGAAGAGGAAAGAAAAGGTTGCTGAAAGATAAATGATTGTTGCTTCTGCCATGTTCAACTCCGAACTTATGTTTCTTTATCCCACAAAAATTCAAAGTTGAAGTAAACTCTTCGCTTTCGTAGGGTGAATGATTTGGATAATGTTAAACCATTAGATGGTTTGGATTTGTTTTCCTTCGGTTTAGCCCCCCTAAGCATGAGCTCTATACCTTTATTTATTTTAAGTTCTTTCATTTTTTCTGGGGATAACTAGACCATTTTCCTTAAGAAATTTAGCAGTTTGTACTAGACCACCCACTTCTTCGCCATCAATGACTACAAATGGATATCCATGTACATGAGGAAAGTCTTTCCTAAACTGGTTCCAGTTCTCTACAAACATGGGATCAGTATCGTGGCATTCTACCACTTCATAATCCAACTCACAACGTTTGAAGAGTTCTTTCAATTGAACACAGTAAAAACATCCTGAGGTTGTGTACGCAGTGATCTTCATTAGTTTAATACGATGTTAAATGATACAGAGATTCTATCCTCATCTGAATTGTTTGGTTTTACATAATGAGGAAGATGTGAAGGGAATACTATTACATTACCTTCAACTGGTTCAAATTCATATTCTGTAGGAACAATACCAAATACATTATGTTTTGATGGGTCTACCAATACAAGATTGCCACAGTCTTCTGGTGCTTTGATCCACATGACCCCAGAATAAATGGAGTGTGGATGTGTATGCATCATATTGAATGTGTCAGTTGCATTTATATTGAACCAAACATTATAGAGTTCTAAATTGGGACGGTTATCTCCCAAGTCTTCAATCTGTTGTGTAATTTGTAGTAGATATGGTTCTAATGTATTCCACATTAGATCTCTGAATGGTTTGAAACTCTGTTCACGATACATGAAAGAGTTTGATTGCCACCCACCCATATTACTTGCCGAACTGGATTCATTCTTACTAGAAAAGTCATAGAGATAGTCTACTAAGTCCTCCTTATATGCATCTAGCATAGGAGCATGACCCTTCAGTAGTCGAGCGGGAAATATTTCTAAAGTCTCCATAGAACAGGTCTGAACTCGCTTAGTATATCATAAGAAAATAATTATTGCAACCTAGTGATCATGAACTAGGAAATGCTTGTTGATGACATCAATACGTTCTTCTGATCTTGCAATGATGTCTAGTTGATCTTGAATAGCACCCAAAACATCTGAGTGTTCTCCAATACCAACAGGATTGTGTAGATAGATTTCAACGTTAGTCTTTGCTTTACTGATTTCACCTTGTGCTTGATCAAGTAAAGATGTTACGGTTAAGTCTCTTAAGTTACAGGACATAATGATAAATCGATTTATATTATATAGAAATAAAAAAAGAGACCCCCGAAGGAGTCTCTTTAAGGATATTAAATCAACACATTAACCGATTGATGGTGCAGTTAGAGCAACCTGAGTTGTCTCTGCAGCAGCAAGGTCAAGTGGGAAGTTGTGTGCATTTCTTTCATGCATAACTTCCATTCCAAGTCCTGCACGGTTCAACACGTCTGCCCAAGTAGGGATAACGTGACCAGAATTGTCAAGAACAGACTGGTTGAAGTTGAATCCATTAAGGTTGAATGCCATAGTTGACACACCCATTGCAGTTGCCCAGATGCAGACCACAGGGAATGCAGCAAGGAAGAAGTGAAGTGAACGTGAGTTGTTGAACGATGCATACTGGAAGATTAAACGTCCGAAGTATCCATGGGCAGCAACGATGTTGTAAGTCTCTTCTTCTTGTCCGAACTTATAACCGTAGTTCTGACTCTCAGTTTCAGTTGTCTCTCTGATGAGTGAGGAAGTAACAAGACTTCCGTGCATAGCAGAGAAAAGAGATCCACCGAATACCCCAGCAACACCGAGCATGTGGAACGGATGCATAAGGATATTGTGCTCTGCCTGAAACACAAACATATAGTTAAAAGTACCGCTAATACCAAGAGGCATACCATCTGAAAAACTCCCTTGACCGAAAGGATAAACTAGGAATACTGCGAATGCTGCAGATACAGGAGCACTGTAAGCAACACAGATCCAAGGACGCATACCTAGACGGTATGAAAGTTCCCACTGACGACCACAGTATGCAGAGATACCGATTAGGAAGTGGAAGACAACGAGTTGGTAAGGACCACCGTTGTATAACCATTCATCTACAGATGCTGCTTCCCAGATAGGGTAGAAGTGTAGACCAATAGCGTTTGAACTAGGAACGACAGCACCAGAAATGATGTTGTTTCCATACATGAGAGAACCAGCAACTGGTTCGCGGATGCCGTCGATGTCCACTGGAGGAGCAGCGATAAAGGCAACAATGAAGCAAGTAGCAGCAGCAAGAAGGCAAGGAATCATAAGAACACCAAACCAACCAACATAAAGTCTGTTGTTAGTGCTTGTGACCCAATCACAGAACTCTGGCCATCCCTGTAGGAGACCACCACTGCGCTGTTTTGAAATAGTTGTCATTTGAATAAGGGTTAAGTAATAGTGCAGGGAACACTGAGTTTAGTATTCCTTTCCCACCCTCAGGGAAAGGTATGAGAGGCGTCTTTTACTTGGATAGCCTCGGTAGGAGTGTTAGTCCGTTCTCCAAGAGTATGAAATGTTTTGAAAGGTGAACAATCTTTACATTTGTTAACTTATTTATATTATCAGGAAGTCCACACTTTTGTCAACCCCCTCCAATAAGTAAAAATGCTTAAATTAGTAGGATGCCTCTTCAGAACTGTAGTCAGTATAGCATGGTTGTACCTCCCAATGCAACCAATCCACTTGATTTTTAGCAAGCAGTTGTTCCAGTTCATCAATTGTCAGCGAGTGTCTGATGACCTCGTTCGTTCCTTTCTGATAGATGTGAAAGAGTGTTGTATCAACAGTCATTATTATTTCTTAGAAAAAAAGGATCCTTCTGTTTCATAGCAGAGGATCCTTGCGGCGACGATATTCAATTAATATTTATGATGGTGCTGCATAGGCAGGAATCATAACTCCACCGTCTTTGTCATCATCATCATCGTCATTATTATCAAGGAGTCTAGAGTACAGTTCAATCAATACTAAGACTGTCATTGGGTAGAAACACCAAAGGATTGCTTTCCAGTACGGATATGAATCTGTTACTAAATCCTCCATGATTAAAATAAACCAAAGAACATATGTCCTGTTAGCAAATCAGATGCTGCTGCTGCTATAAGACCTAGCATTGCTAGTCTACCGTTCCATTTCTCTGCCCAAAGTTTTTGTGCTTTGTCATCGAAGGTTGCTGTGTTTGAAATCATTTTTTCTTAGATTTGTTTTAGGGATAGAATTAATAGAGACCTATTCTCTTAAAAAATACCAGGAATAATTTGTCCTGTAGTTACGTATGCACCTACTGCTGCTACGAAACCAAGCATCGCTGCCCATCCGTTAAATCTTTCTGCTTCTGGAGTCATTTGTTTGTACCTTTTGTTTTTGTTTTATTAATGATGATGATCTTGTCACCATCGTGTGTAAATTGCAATTCGTCATCTGGATCCCATAACAGTTCCTCATAGAGGTCGTTTAGGGTTTGCATGTCTTCATAAAGTTGGTTAGGGTTAGGCATTAAATACCGAGAGCTCCAAAGAAGAATATGCTACCAGAGAAAGCATAAGATGTCAACGCTGCAACCATTCCAATCATTGCCCAACGTCCATTTTGTTTTTCTGCACGTTCCGCATGTGTGACATATCCGTAACGTTCTGCCTCAGTTTTATCGATCCACATTTCGGGTTCTTTGGCGAACATGTTCTGGCGGCCACCATCTTCAGTGATTACAGTCATTTTCCTTTTGTAAAGAATTACTACAATAATATATAGGAAAGATTAAGTTTTGTCAAGCCCCTTTTCAATTAAAATTGCTTATGGTGAACATAAGGTACTTTGATAAATAAATAAGGATCCAGAGTTTGTATGTTATGAAGAAACTAATTCCTATCGTTATGCTATTGATGACCGCCAGTGCTGCTCAAGCAGGTGGACTTGTTACTAAGCACGCATCCAGTGTGCAACTTACCGTAGACGCTGCTAGATCAACTGCATCAAGAATTGGTTCCAGTTTTAGCATCAGCGGATCAAATATCGATACCACAGATGGCACTACTGCTGGGACTGTAAGTGCAGGAACTATCACCTCAGGTGTTTATGCTCCTGGTACAATTGCAGCGACCCAAGATACCGCAGGTGCCGCTTTCAGCTTTAGCCAAAGCTACACCCAAGCCGATGCTGTTCCTACTAGTGCAGCAACAGTTGGTGCTAATCCTAACTTCAGTAGTATAACATCTTATGCTGCAGGTGCCAAGGATACATTAGCTGGAACTTTGACCAGTCCACATGTGATTGGCATTACAGCTGGTGGGGCTGGTACTACAGCTACGGGACAATTTGTCAGCGAAATTACTGTGATCGATTAATGGAGGGGAATCCTCGTGAACATCCGTTTTGGAAAGACAACCTTATATACTGTGACATCTGTGGTGGTAGTCTTAGCTACTGCTGCAGATGTCCAGGCGGTCCCCGTGGTCCCGAATTTTACACAAGGCTCGATGTCGAGCCACACGGAAACGACTTCAAAAGTGACGGAGACGATAAATTCGATGGACTATAACACAGGCTATCAATTTTCGGTAACGGGTTCAGGCGTATCTGCTGATGGAAATCTATCTCCAGGTACTGGTACAAACAATGTAACTATTAATGGCGTGACATCATCATGGACAGGTATAACAAACAAACCAAACTTCACACAGACAACACCAGGAGCAGCGTTTCAATTCAGCGAAACGTATTCTGGCCCAGGGCTTTCAAATCACACAATCATCCAGAGGGTAACCGAGGTAACATCGGTCACAGACACAACTTCAATTTTCCAACAATAGGTAAAGCATTATGTCTATCTGCTCTAAGTGCAATTGTAACTGCCCCTGTGAATGCAGAGACTGTAGGGGGTGTGAGTGCAACAGCAAGTCCGATCGCGAATAGTTCGGGCTCAGTTACCAACCAGGCAATTCAGGTTTTACAAGGACCATATATTACTAACACATATGGTGCAGGAATTCAATGTCAAGGTCCTACCGTTAATTTTACGCCCTATGTAACAGGGGCGTTATCACAACAGCATCCTTATGAACCGATGTATAATGATCCTGTGTACGACATGTCAGATTTAGATGAAGACGGTGTGTTAGACAATCCAGGTGATATTTTATATTATATTCCTACTCGTACAGGTCAAAAGAATAATACTAACCTTTCAATAGGTTTTAGTGCTACATGGTCTAGACCATTAGATAAAGAACTACAGCAGCAATGTAAGGATGCAGCAGCAGCAAACATTGCATTGATGAATCAACAAAATGCCAACAAGCGTCTTGACTTTGAGATAGCTAGGTTAAAAAATTGTGGGGAATTATTAAAAGCTGGAATTCGTTTTACACCTGGCACAAAATATGCAAAGATCTGTGCTGATGTACAGGTTGCTGGTGTTAACTTTATGGTTCCACATCAACATGAGATACCTAAAGTATCTACAGAAGCATCAGATTTAAAAGATATATCTATCGGTAATTAATATTTTCTTTTCTTAGGAAGTTTGAGAGGAGGAAGACCTTTCTTCTCTCGATACTTATTAGTTTGAATTTCAGTAGCAGAGAGTTTGGGAGGTTCTTTACCAAGTATCTTCTTAACTCTCTTTATTATTTGTTTAACGATTGGTTTAACAATCTTCAATAAGAAAGGTGTGGCAGCAGCTGCAGCTGTTGCTACCACAGCAATGGATGCTGTTGTTGTCACTTGATTTGTAGATGGTATTCCTTTAATGACTTGATCAACAATAGTAATATCTTCTTTGATTGGTATACATTCTTTTCCCACCAATCTATACTCAGTAATTTTTTTAGTACCACTATCAGTAAGAGTACCAATCGGTTGTGTTAATTGTTGTACCTCTGTAGGGCACTTTACTTCCGCTGTAGCGGCGTCCTTTGGTATTTCAGGTGGTTCGACATCTATTTCCTTTGGAGGAGCAACAGGGGGCACCTGTGCCTCTCCTGTAAATTCTAGATCATCGCTATTATAATTGATAGGGTTAAAGGATGGTGCTTCACCATCACAATAAACCTTCACGCCTTTAGGATCATCACTCTCCAGCATGTTATTTTCATCCACCTCATGTGCTTCAACACATCCTGGCACATCAACAATAGGTACACCAATCTGAGTAGTGACTGGCGGACCTATTTGTATTGCTTGTGGTGGTTCAAGTAAATAGTCAGGGGTGAAAGGTATCTGAATAATATCAATCTCACCACCCTTGATTTTAATCTCAGGGATATCCATTTAACAATCATTAAATACGCTACCGACTTGTGAACCTACTTCTGAACCTGCTTTATTTCCTAGTAGCAACGCCCAACCGCCAGCTAACCATCCAATGTAAGGGATGTTAGATAAGGCAGGTGTAAGAGTACCAGCAACAATAGCACTACCTGCCATTGCACCTTGACTTCTTGCTCCAGCGTCCGCCACTAAACACTCTAC
>Ga0066865_10000466_pt1 | contig 11128 bp, 10 predicted proteins | sample ETN01SmetaG_2_FD_66433 | JGI IMG/M metagenome (GOLD analysis project Ga0066865, IMG submission 66433) | Marine microbial and viral communities from oxygen minimum zone, Eastern Pacific Ocean - ETNP2014F12-01SV265 | ecosystem: Environmental > Aquatic > Marine > Oceanic ...
TTCGACCGGGACGCGTCCGACTCCTTGGCGTTGGCGTTCGACAAGAAATTGACGGATCAGAGAAAGGTGTTCATCCAAGTCAACACGGCGACGCCACCCACACCCCTTCCCTACGGCAACATGCAAAAGGTGGACGTCAGTGAATTCATCCATCGGGATTTCGTCAACTTTTCCATCGCCGATTTGAAACGGTCCGTCCCGAACCTGATGGACGGTTTGAAACCGAGTCAACGGAAGGTCCTTCACGCGTGTTTCCTTCGAAATCTGTCCTCGGACATGAAGGTGGCACAGTTGGCGGCGTACGTCTCGGAAGCCACCGCGTATCATCACGGCGAACAATCGTTGGCGGAGACCATCGTGTCTATGGCACAAGATTACGTCGGGTCGAACAACGTCAATCTTCTCGTACCGTCTGGTCAGTTTGGGTCGAGACTCATGGGCGGGAAGGATGCGAGTCAGACCAGATACATCTACACCCGACTGAGTCCGATGACCCGAAAGATTTTCGATAGACGGGACGACGACGTGCTCACGCCCGTGGTCGACGACGGTAAAAACGTCGAACCGGAATTCTTCGCGCCCATCCTTCCGATGGTGTTGGTCAACGGTGCTCGAGGTGTGGGCACGGGGTACTCGTGTGACATTCCATCCTTCGACCCAAAACACATTCGCGACAACATCCTGCGCGCGCTGGATCGTCAGCCCATCCAGGAGTTGGTTCCGTTCTTCAAAGGGTTCAAGGGTCGAGTGACCAAGAGTGGCGAACACTCGTGGATGACCGAAGGCATCTGGAAGGACGGTCGGGTGTTGGAACTCCCACCGGGTGTGTGGACGCAAAAGTTCAAGGAATCCCTCGACGCGATGATCGAAGACAAAACCATCACTGGATACACCAACAACAGTTCAACGGACGACGTCAATTTCACGATCCAAGGATACACCGGGTCGGATCCGTACGCCGACTTTGGTCTTCGCAAATCCTTCGCCGTGTCGAACATGCACCTGTTTCACCCAGACAGTGGAATCAAAAAGTTCGCCACACCCGAGGACATTCTCATCGATTTCATGAAGACCCGATTGGTATTGTACAAGTCCCGAAAGGATCACTTGGTGACCTCGATGCGCCGAGAGTCGAGAATGTTGGAGTGTAAATCAGTCTTCATGAAAATGGTGCTCAACCGCGAGATCGAGGTGTTGGGTCGGAAGAGGGCGCTGCTTATTCAGGATCTCGAGGCGAACAAGTTCCCGACCGTGGACGACTCGTACGACTATCTCTTGAAAATCACCCTGAACCAATGCACGGAAGAAGCGGTCGTGAGCCTCATCAAGTCGTCCGAACAGATGAAGAAGGATCTGTACGTGCTCGAGAACACCGAACCCGTGGACATGTGGAAATCGGATCTTAAAAATTTGTAACGTAACACTAGGAATGAGTGGTGGCGAAGCCGCGAAGATCGCTCTCAAAGCCATCGGTGCACAGGACACGTTCCTGCTGAGCGGTGAGCCCGAGGACTCCCTGTTCCACTACGCCAATAAACAACACTCGCAATTTCGAAAGTATCATCGCTCGAAAAATATCAACAAGCCGGGCACCGCCAAACCGACTTGGCCGTTCGGGGAGACGACGATCGTCCGGTATGAACCACAGAACATGGGAGATCTCCTGTCGAACATGTGGGTGAGTTTCAGACTCCCAGCCCTTCCGAGCGGCAAGTATTGCGATCAAATCGGAAGACACATGTTCCGAAAGGTCACCATGCGCGTGGACGAACAGATTGTGGAAATTTTTCACAGTGATTGGGCAATCATCTACGACGAACTGTACCAAGAGATTTCCGAGAAGGTCGCCGCGAGGTTTCTCACCAACCGATCGCTCGCCTTTGACAGTTCCGAATTGAACACGGAGATCAACTCGTACGCGACCCAGGTCATCGTGCCCTTGAATTTCTTCTTCAGTCGACGATACGCCGGGGACGAACACTCGGTCATCGAACCCAACCGCCCGTTCTTCCCAACGTGCGCCATACACAAATCGAAGATCGAGTTCGAATTCGAGTGGTACCCGCAGACGTTCTTCACGGACTACGAACTTCCCGTGACCCTGTCAGAATTCAACATCATCACCGAAGAAATCACACTGACACCGGAAGAGCGATTGTATTTCATGCGCGAACGTCAGACCATCGTGACGTCCGTGGCGAAGAAACACCCGGTGGTACAGACCGAGGTTGGGAAACCGTTCGTCAAGAACGAGTTAGTCCCGAACGGTCCGGTGAAAGCCGTGCACTGGTTCTTCCGCAACAGCGCGTTCGAACAGGAGAACGTCGTCAAGGAGACGCCGGGAGAGGTGGACGAGGGGAAATATTACATTCACAACCGGTTCAACTTTTCGTCCAACCTCAACTACGACGAGGTCTACTCATTTTTTGCACCCGTGATGGACACCGCAAAATTTTACATTCAAGGCAACGCCCTTCCCAATTCGACGAGCACGAATCACCTGTTCTACAAGTGGCTCATGCCCAAACACAAATACCTGTCCCGACCGATACGTAACCTGTACACGTTCGCGTTCGCGACGTACCCGAGCAACGCCCAACCGAGTGGCTATCTGGATTTCGAAAAATTACAAGGGGCAAAAACGAAGATTGAGTGCACTTTGGAAAATTCTGATTACACGTACAGTTTACACATGTACTATACATCCATAGAGGTATTGCTGTTCGAGGGGGGGAAGATGGAGATAGTGGGCACTCGCCAGAAGAAGAAGGAAATCATAGAACAGTCCATCGACGAGATTCCGAAGACCTGCGGTCCGGTGAAGCCTAGAAAACTAAACAAAGTGGATCATTTCTTGAACAAGGTCAAGCGATTCGCCTCCATGTAATCCAATAATTTCGTTCGTATGACCCATCTCAAAAAGTTCAACTGTGCCACCGTCGTGCTGATTTCCTCCTCCGTGCCAGGTACTCTGTACGAGATCTTACTCGACCGCGCGAAGGGGTCGAAGAACGCCTTACTGAAACCGTCGAGACTCGATTTATACGCCGAGTGTACGACGAACGGCGTGCCATTGATCTCGTAATGGGTATGGTTCTTACGCGAGTAATTCGTGATGAACCATTCGATGTTCCGTAAACTGATGTGACTCTTCTTTTGGAGGATGCCGAGCAGTTTTTCGCGATGCGTCGGGTTCGAATAGAACTGGTTTATGCTGGTTAACAAAATATCGGACTTACTCATGTTACAAAACTAGTGTGTTAAAACTTTAATACCACTCGGTGTTCCAGTACTGACGTTTCATGTCTTTGTAGTGCAACTCTTTGATCGCCCATTTGACGTTTGGGTAAAATGTACAAAAATGATCGATGAAATCGTCGAACGTCCAGTCGACCTCGTCTTCGAGGTAGTCTTCGAGGTCGGAGTCATCTGGGTCTAGGTTTTTTCTTTTGATTTCTTCGTTGGTCATGTCTTCTTGTTCCAACATGGTCTCTTCTTCCCACACGTCTTTCAAATCTTGCATCAAAAGATGCACCGTCTTGTTGCAATCGCGTCGGGTGTGCATCTTTTCATTGAGGGTGTCCACTTTCTTGGTGAGCAGTTTTCGCTTTTTTTGAATCACCTGCCATCTAAGATTTTTGATGGAGGTGGCGTCGTAGGACATTCGGAGGGCTTCGGACATTAGAGTCGTGTTGTGAGGTGACCTCCGGTCGGGCGGGGCGCTTATATACCCCTCGAAATTGAAATTTCAATTTATTTTTTGTACGCCGGGTTCTGACCCTTGGCACCGGCTCGGTACCACGGAATGAATTTCTTGTCATACTTGCGTCGAGCCTTGATTTGCTCCTCGCTGGTTCGTCCACCGGGGACGCACTTGCGCCCGGTCTTCGTGGTCGCACCGGCGACCTTTTTCATTGTGCATGACGTGGGCTTGTAGTACGATTTCGAGTCTCTCTTAAAGTGCTGAGTGTAAACTTCCATCAAGGCTGCGAGGAAACATTCAGTACCTTCGCACCGTCTCGACACGATTCGCGTTTTCCCAGTCCTACTTTTGACACGCCTGGTGATGCGAAAGGTTTGTGACAGTCGACCGGCTCGGTCCCGAACGTATTCGCTGTCCACCTTGATCCAACCGTAGTTTCCAGGTTGGTACGTGGGTCTGGATCTGGGCTGGGGTCTCGACGATCGCGTCTGCGGTCTAGTAGTCGTAGACTGACCGATCGTGTTCAACGCCTTTTGTAAGGTTTGTTGATTCTCGACCGATCCCCCCTTGTTTGGGTGGTACTTGAGACTCAGTCTCTTGAACGCACGTCGTGCGTCAATCTTCTTCTCCTTCATCAACTCGCGCAGTTGGCGTCGAGCGTTCTCCACTCTGAGCGGCATTGATAACATGTACTCACATTTTAATCACCTTCACCGGACGTTCCGTCCGTATGATTGCCAGTCCTGCGCGAAGGATGTTCTTCGTCGCCTGACTAGAGACGATGATCTTGCTGTGATCGATGTGTGTGCGAGCGTTCACCCTGTGTTTGTTGAGCACCGAACGCATACCCAGCAACCTTCGCAAAGACACTCGTCGACGACACTGACGAACGTCGAACACGAAAGTGATTTTCTGTCCACAGAACTGTTTCCATGTTTGTTCGAAATATCGATCGAGGTCGTCGGGTGTGGTGGCGTCTGTGATTCCTATTCGCACGGGTATCATACTATTAAAAGGGGAACAATTGAAAATCGACGATTCCATTCTGACGCTCCTGTGCTGGGTGTTGTAGAATCACCGGTGTCGTGCACCTCCTCTGGTCGTTGTGCTTCGAGCAGTACCCATCGATCGTCGCCTTGTTCTTACACCTCGTGCCGTCCCTCTTGAGACCCTGACACAGGGGTTCTTTCTCGAGGATGGCATTTAGGTCCTTGAACAACTCCGACCTCGATATCCCGTGTTTACGAGCGATGATGTCTATGTAGAGCGACAGTTTCTTCTCCACCTTTATGTCCACCTGATCCGTGATCAACTGTGCCACCTGATTGAGCACGGCATCCATGTGTTCTACTTACTCATGGTGGAGGCATAATTTTTAAATAGGGTGGCGATGGCATTTTTTTCCTTTTCCGTAGGCTGAGCGGCTTCCTTCTTCCGCTCACGCGCCGTCTTCGGTCGATGTTGTCCTCGAATCTCACCGAAAATTTCGCGCTTCGCGTCGCCCTCGACCAACGGTTCGAGAAGGTCCGACACGGGCGTGGAGAATTTGTTTTCGAAAAAGTGAAAGTAATCGATCGGGAGATTGTGTTGCTCGACGTACGCGGGGTCCTCGCTCTTCTCATACGCCTTCGCCTTCGGGTCGTCCGAGCGCACGATCAGGTAGGGCACGCGGTCTCCCGTCTGTGGTTCCGACCCGGGTCGGCGCTCGCGCATCTTCCGCATCACCGCCACGTGGGCTTGATTGATTTGGAGACTCGCGAACTCGTCCGTGACCGAGACCGGTTCACCCTTCACTTTGTACGTCTCACTCAGGGTCTGACTGAGAATGAGTTCGGAGGTGGGCACCTCACCCGTGAGAAGACTGATCGCGCGTTCGCGCGCCAGGTCGATCGCCGGTTGGGGATCGGATGAGTTCAAAATCACGTCCAACAGTTCTCGACACACGCCCCGACAGTGTTTGGTCGTGTCTCGACGAACCAGTGACAAACCTTTGATGTCCACCTTTTTGAATTCGACATTCCCGGATTTTCCCATCTCGTACATCTTCGCCGCGTATCGTTTCTTCGAGTACAGGAGGAACGGGTGGTAAATCTTCTCCAGTTCCAAATCGTTCGGGGCACGGAACAATTTTGTCGCCCCTTCGGACGCGAGTTGACCCAATTTCCATGAGTATTCAATCGCGTCCATACCGGTCCGACCCTGACAGTCGAACTCCACCATGACACTATCCGTGTCGCCGTACCTGACGATAGCCCCGGGAAAGTTGGACTCGACGTACTCTTTCGTTTCGTCGATCATCGACCGACCTTTGGTCGTCACCGTCGCCGCGAGCGCCATGCACCCCTTGAACACACACGGGAGGATGCCGACGCTCGTCCCAGTCGCACCGTACACGGAATTCATGCTAATTTTCATCGCCAACTGTTTACCGTCGAACACCTGTTTCATGAATCCTTCGGCTTGTGCCATCTGTTTCTTCGCCGCCTTGCGAAATTGTTTCAAGTCTGAGAGAATGCTCGGTAAGATCGAGGGTACTTTTTGGGCGTACCGAAGGGTGACCCCGGCGACTTGAAACTCGTCGTACTCCACACCGGGTATGTTATCGTACCGAGGATCCATGACCAGCGTGCTGTAGCAGATGTTGTGTGCCATCATGATGCTCGGATACAGTGACGCGAAATCCAACGCCGTGATTGGATTCTCGTAGTAGGCACCCTTCTGTGCGTCGAGCACGGTCGCCCCGACGTACGACCCCGGATCGTCCTTGGTCCGAATCGTCTTCACCAAGAACCCGAGTTCCCTCGCCTTCTTGCACACCTGACTGAACACCTTGATTTGCTGACCTCGTTCGCACAGGTAGGAGAGCGGCACCCAACACGCCTTCGCCATCTCCAGAAGGTTGACGTCCAGACACAGTCGCTTGCAAATGCGATGCGGGAGCACGGTATCTTTGACACAGTACTCGGCGACCTCTGACATCTCCTTGGCGTTTTGTCGTTCAAACCTGGCGAACATTTCCCTCGCGGGCATGTCAATCTTGGAGTCGTTCAGGTACACGAGTGACACGTTGTTCAGCGAGTACGAATCCAACTTGTAATTCTTTTTCACCTCTTGGAACATGTCATACACGAATCGACCGGGCATCGGCAAGAGTTTCAACACGTTATCACCCAAGGCTGAACTGCTCAACTTTTTCTCCACGATTTTGCTCGAGAACCCTCGACGTCGACCGAGGTTGAAAAATTTTGAACAGTTTGTCATGAGCGCTCGGGTGTACAGATAGTCCAGATCGAATCCGAATATGTTCCACCCAGTGATGATGTCGACGTTCTTCTCGTGCACGTAATCCCTGAACGCCGCCAACATTCCGGCTTCCGTGGTGAAACTCTCCGTGCGCACGCCCGTCACGGGATCGGTCGGACCGTAACAAAAGATCGCTTCGTCGTAGGGTGTGTCCGTGCCTATGTGACACAGGGTGACACCGATTTGAAAACATGCGTCTTCTGAAATTTGGGGGTTTGGAAATTTGCGCGACTTGCTGTACGCCTCGATGTCCACGCTGGCGATGACGAACGGGGCGACGTCGTCGCGCTCTACGGGCTTGAGCGCCTTCCAGTCGTCCATCCACAGATCGACGTCGACGTGTGCGACGAAGGATGGATTCGTTCCTTCCTCAGCGCATACCCAACCGGTCGCTTGAATATCTGTCTCATGCATGAAACGCAAGACCGGGTCCAGGTTGGCTTCGAAGGCTTGGACTTGTGGGAACTGATCTCGAATTTTCCAGTCGATGAGTCGACGACCTCTGAGTGTTTGACAGTCCAGGCGCACGAACTTGGACGACTCACCGTTTTGAAATCCCCACATGTCTTTGCGTTCAACGAACTCATGTCCCACGAGGGCACCGTTACACTTGGACTCCATGGTTCGAATGAACACGTGCGCGTCCGACGTCGACCAATCGCTCGGGAACTTGACGAAAAAATACGGAACGTACGGCGTGGTCACACAGACCGAGCGTCCATCCTCGGTCTTCCCATAGATCGAGATCAGGTGCTGGTCGTCTTCGTCTCGGTCGTCCCAGGCGATCACCTGAAACGTGACCATGGTGGAGTGTGAAAGAATCACGCCTCTTTTTTTTATCTGTACTAATAATAATCAACATGAGTGCTGCTTTGGTGGACGTGATTTCCACGGGCGTGCAAGATATTCATTTAACCTCCAAGCCGGAAATCTCGTATTGGAGACAGGTGTACCGTAAGTACACGAATTTCGCCGTCAATACCCAACGCGTCGACTACATCGGTTCGTTCTCCGCGACCGGTTCCGTGACGTGTGAGATCCCGGTCAAGGGCGATCTCCTGACCCACATTCACATCGAAGCCCCGCGCATCGGCACCGCAGGACAAAACTCCACGGGTCTGTTCTCGTCCAATGCCGCTCAACGACCGACGACGTTCGAGTTGTGGGTGGGTGGACAGATGGTGTGTTCGCTCGATTCGTTGTTCATCAACGGCGTGCACAACCTTCTGTACAACGCCACTGGGGCGAAGGCGTCCGGTGCCCAACTCACGGGCGCGACGCTCGAGAATGCGTACGGTGCGGAGTCCGGCTATGCCGATTGCTACACGATCCCGTTCTGGTTCAGCGACGACTGGACGAAGAGCCTTCCGCTCGTGTGCATGCAGTTCAGTTCGGTGACCCTCAAAATCAAGTGCCGCGACGGATTCACCCCGCGTGCCACGCCGAAGATTTTCTGCTCGTACGCCACGTTGGACACTGACGAGCGCAAGTGGTTCGTCGACAACGTTCACGAGTTGTTAATCAGACAGGTGCAATACCAACTCTCGAGCCAAACCGAGACGGAGATTGATTTGTCGACGTTCAACCACCCTGTCATGGCGGTTCACGTCGCGAGCGGTGCGGGCACGGGCGGTCACTGGTCGTCGCAGTATTCGTTCGCCAAGTCCACGCTCTACATCAACGGTACCCCGTTGTTCGAAGAGACCTCGAACGTGTTCCACCACACGACCGTGCCGCTCACGCACTGCACGGTGCTCCCGACCCAAGCCCTCGACAACAGCCCGACGTTCACGTGGCCGTTCGCCCTCTATCTCAACAAGTCGAGTCCGTCGGGGAGCCTCAACTACTCTCGACTCGACAACTCCAAGTTACAAATCTACAGCCCGACCGGTAACGCCAACACCCAACACCGGGTGTACGGGGTCAACTGGAACATCCTCAAGGTAAAGGATGGTTTGGCTGGCGTATTATACGGATCGTAATCCGTAATCGTATCAAGTTTCACCCCTTCTCATATTTTTACAAATGTGTGTTTGTAAAAATGTGAATGGTTTAGTGTTGTTTTAGTGTTTAGCGTCGACGGGTGCGCTTACCTTCGACGATCAAGCCCGCCTTCTTGGCGTTGTTGGCGGCTTCTTCCGCGGAGGTGCGTCTCTTCTTGGTCACCTTCTTGACAGCCTTCTTGGCAGCCTTCTTAGGCGCCGCAGGCGCATTCTTGGCAACCTTGTTGGCAGCCTTGACGCGCTTTTGGACGACGATGTACTTCGCCTGAAGGTTCTTCGCGCTCATGCCCGCGGCGTTGATCAAGGCTTGTCCCTTTTGGTTCGGCGTGAGGGAGCGTCGCTTGGCGATCAACGCGAGAACTCTGTTGAGACGGTCGGCTTCCTTTTGGAGAGCCTTGTTCGCCGCTTCGGCAGCCTTCGCCGCAGCCTTCACCTTCTTCTCGTGCGCGCGTTGCATTTTTTTGTTAACCTTCGCCGCGGGCACCGCCTTGTTCTTCGCGTAAGCGTTGGCGCGCTTCTTGTTGAGGAGTTCACCGATCTTTTGTTCGATGGTCTTTTTCGCCTTCTTCTTCGGGGCGAGCATCTTTTGGAATCGAGCGGTCGCCTTGTTGGCTTCGGCGTTCGCTTCCGCGATGTTCTTCGCCGCTTGCTTGTTCAACTTGGCTTGTCCCTTGGCGTAGACGTTCGCGGCGTCCGCTTGCTTCTTCGCCGATCTGGCGAGGATCTTTTGGAACATCTTGGTGGCTTGCAATTCGTTGTTCGCCAACTCAGCAGCGCGAGCGTTGGCGCGAGCGGCTTTCGCCTTGGCGAGTCGGGCAGCCTTCGTGGCAGCCTTTTCTTCGTTCGTCTTTCTGCGACGGTTCGGTTGACCGGCGCGAGCGGCGGCGCGAGCGGCTTTCGCCTTCTCGAGTCGGGCAGCCTTCGTGGCAGCCTTTTCTTCGTTCGTCTTTCTGCGACGGTTCGGTTGACCGGCGCGGGCGGCGGCGCGCGCGGCTTTCGCCTTCGCGAGTCGGGCAGCCTTCGTGGCTTCCTTGTTCTCGTTGGACTTTCTGCGGAGGTTCGGCTGACCGGCACGCTTCTTGGCGTACGCGGCTCTCGCCTTCGCGAGTCGGGCGTTCTTGTTCGCCTTGGACTCTTCCGCACGCGCCTTGGCGTAACGGGCGCGCGCCTTCTCGCGGGCGACAGCCTTGCGGACGACCTCGTTGATCTCTTTCGCTTCGGGCTTGTTGGCGGTCTTGTTGTTGACCATGGTTGTTTTGTACTGTAGATTCAGATTTTTTTTTCATCGTCGAGCCCTGGGTAATCGAATGCCCACCGACTGTAGGGCATGTCGTCGCTCCCGGCTTAGGTGCGTCTCGGGATCCTTTTGGAGTTCCAACCACAGGTGTAGACCGGGACTGCCATCTTCGTGGGTCAGTATGCCTGTGTGTCCGTGACGATTCTTAAACTCCAGGAGACGCGTGTACATGTTCAGAAAATGATCGGGTCCTGGGACGACCCACTCGTCCCTGTTCGTCTCGTCGCTCATCCACTCGACACATCGTTCCAAGAATGTGTCGTAGTAATCGTGGTAGTCGTGATCTTCAATTCGCGATAGTTCCTCCGTCGGTGGGTCGATCTTAATTTCCAATTCCCTCAATTCGAGTTCGTATCCCCAATTCAAAATTTCAATCGTATCCGTGTGCTGACGTAAATGTTCGATCATGTCCACGGACAGCATGCCTCGACCCTGTTTCTTCTTCTGACGCTCATGTTTGGCACGTCCCTGTTCGAGCCACTCCTGACGACACAGGTCCACTGACTTACGAAATATAATCTCCTGTAATTCCGTCGGTAAAGTGTCCCATAGTGAGTCCATATAATTTGCCACTGATTAAAATCTCAGTATAGAGTACAACATGATCGCAATGATGGGTCCGTCTCCTGCTCCCATTGAAACGCCCGCCGCCGCCCCGTCGGGTGGATTGCCGCTCTCTAAGATCCAAATGATCGCCGTCGCCATCCTTGCCGTCGCCTATTACAAGCGTGAACGGCTCGGTCGCAATGGTCTTATCGTCGCCGCGCTCATCGCCGCCGCCTTGATCTACAACGAACGTCGCCAAAAGGTGTCCGGGTACTG
>Ga0066865_10000468_pt1 | contig 11110 bp, 10 predicted proteins | sample ETN01SmetaG_2_FD_66433 | JGI IMG/M metagenome (GOLD analysis project Ga0066865, IMG submission 66433) | Marine microbial and viral communities from oxygen minimum zone, Eastern Pacific Ocean - ETNP2014F12-01SV265 | ecosystem: Environmental > Aquatic > Marine > Oceanic ...
AAATTCTCATGAGTAAATTTGTATCCAGATTCTTGAAGTCTCTTAGGCATTACTCTTTGACTATCCAAAGTTAGTTTTACACCCATTTCTCCAAACATTATTCTCATAATAAATCCAGGTAATGGAGCAAATGCTGGGCGTCTCAAAACCTTACCAAGAGTTTTTGCAAATATCTTTTGTCTAACTGGATTAGGTGCCGTAAGATTATACGCTCCCTCACTTTCTTCACTCATCATCAGATGATACATGGAATATATTTGATCATCCATTGAAATCCAAGACATCCATTGTTTGCCTCCTCCAATAGGGCCTCCTCCTCCCATTTTTGCTGGTAGAAGCATTTTACCTAATGCGCCACCAACAGCAGACATTACAATCCCTGTTCTAGTATGAATAGTTCTAATCCCAGCCTTTCTGGCAGAATCAGCACTATTTTCCCATTTTCCACAAATATCCGTAAGAAAATCATCGCCAATGTCTGTATTTTCATCTACAATTTCATCTCCTCTGTTTCCGTAATATCCTATCGCACTTGCTACCATGAACAAATCAGGTTTATTTTCCAGATTAGCTAAAGTATCACTCAACAATGTAGTACTATCTACTCTACTATTTTTAATCGCAGCCTTCCTTTTTTTACTCCATCTCTTATCGCCTATTCCTACGCCACCTAAGTGAATTACTATATCAAAACCTTCTATTTGACTAGGATTAATTTGTCCTTCTGAAGGATTCCATGCTATTTCCTTTTTATTAGGGTCTGCTTCTTTCCTAACTAATCTCCAAACATCATGATTCCCAGTATCTAAGAAAGCAACTAGTTGTGTACCTATCAAACCAGATGAACCCGCAATTAGTATTTTTTTCCTATCTAGATGTTTAAATTTAATGTGATTATCCATATCTCTCTTTAATCTGTATTCTCTTGCTTTGAACATTGAAGAGATTCTTCCAGTTACTAAAGAACCACCAAGAACTTTGTCAACTAACATTCCCAATGGTCCAAATGGAACGCTGTATGTAACATCATCAACAACTGTTGTAATTCCGTCAACTTCAGTCAAGAAATGATCATGATCCCATTTCCAAAATGGTCCTTTGACCATTGTATCGGCAAAATATGCTTTGTTATTGGCCGGTTTTTCATATCCAGTATGTTCTGCCACCCATGTCATTTTGAAGAAAGGGGCACCAGGTGCTGGAAATCTAAATACTCTTTGAGATCCAACTTCTAGAGAATCATCTGCCCTTACTTCTTCTGCAACTTCCCATGGTGGCATCAATCTTCTAAAAGAACCCTCATGTTCAAACCAGTCGAATGTAGATTCTACATCAGCATTGACTACTGTTTCATGTTTGTAATTTGTTGGCATTCTATAACCTCTGTATTTCTCTAGGTAGAGGGGCATTTTCAGACCATCTATTGATATAATTATTCAATTTTAATTTTCTTCTTGCACTTTCAGTAGTCATGTAGCGTACTTTACCAAATACGGGCCTTTCCGGACCCCATGCCCTATCATGACGACCTAGAACCCAAAAAATCCCTGTGTATGAATTGGGATCTCTACCATCTAAAGCCCACCTATCATTAATCTGAATCATCCAATCTGCAGCTGTATTAGGATCGGGAGCCCATTCTAGAATTTTTTTACCCCAAACCATTCTCATGTAGTTATGAATTAATCCTGTTCTAAGTAATTCTCTTTGTGCAGCATTCCAAACCTCATCATCTGTTCGAGCATTCTCTATATCTTCAAATGTGTATGGCTTACGTTCATCTTCAGCATGTTCCTGTAATGATTTTTTTGCCCAATTTGGTATAGAATCTATTGATTTATGATCTCTTCTGTAGTGAGCAAAATTAAATCCTAACTCTCTCCATGTTATTATTTGATCTAGGAATGATTCTTCACTCTCAGACAAACCCCACCATCCAGATCGAGTACCTTTGCCCATATCTTCAAAGCAAGTCATATCATAAGTCCAATTACTTCTTTTGAAAAGTTCAACAACCACTTCTATTGTAGAGATGTGTCCAAAATGAAACCATGGTGAAAGTGTACTAACTGCTGGATTTTCAGTATTATTTCTATCAGTAGAATATCTTTTAAGATTAAATTCGAGAAAAACTTCCATTCTTTTTAATGCTTCAAATCTCCCACCTCTCATTTTTTTAACAGATTTTACTTCATGATCTATATTTAATGGAGCCATTGCCGCTTCCGAAACTTTTCCTGCTTCCCCAACTCTCCACAACCATTCCAAAGGCGTAAATTCAACTTCAACTGCTGCAAACAAGGATGCCATTTCATTCTGATCAAATTTGAGGTTAGCTGTTATTGATTCCATTGAATTTTTTGATGGCAGGTTTAGTAACGCTTCTGCCATACTTCTTTGAACATGTTTTCTAAATGAATATGCCGTCAAATGTTCTTTGCCAGCCCATGCCATGGGTAGTATTCCATTTGAATCCGCAGCCTCTGTGTTGACTTTGCATATTTTAGCAGCTTTTTCCATTATGGTTCTTGGCAAGTATGTCGGATAATCATCGACCAATACTGAACATGCGTGACTTGACAGCTTTGCAAGAAGCTTATTTCCTGAATCTTTGTGAGTCTCAACCCAAGGAAGATATGTGATATTATTTCCTTCGAAGATTTTGATGTTATCTAACATACCTTGAACAGAAAATGTTAGTATTCTCTCATTTGCCCAATCATGTCTGATTGACATACATTCAACAACCAGAATAGGTTTATTGAGCTCTGATGCTAATTCTACTGCTCTATCCATAGCAGCATTATAATGATACCTTCTTGCAGAGGTCATCCAATAAAGAATATAGTCTCCTGATGGATTAATTGACATGTTGTTTAGGTTACGAATTCGAGATGACTTTGGCTTAGAAATACTCATTACGTGACCTCAACAAAATTCTGCTTACACCTCATCACCTATAAGTAAGTGTTTTCAAATATATATTAAAAATATAAAAAATACAGATTGAAATAAACATCAATTCATAAGTAGATGTACGTTTCAGCAAGTATGACTTTACAAGTTAGAAGAGAAGCTGAACCAGTAGATATTGAAGCCGATGCCCTGCTACCTACAGAGCATGGCAACTTCAGAGTGAGAGTAACCGTAGACTCAAAAGGAAAGGAACACTCACTGTTGTATACAGGAGATTTAAGTTCTGTAAAATCACCTTTGATAAGGATACATTCCGAATGCTTAACCGGTGATGCTTTTGGATCTCTGAAGTGTGATTGTGGCCCGCAGTTAAAACTCTCAATGCAAAAAATTCAGGAAGAAGGAGTTGGAGCAGTAGTCTATCTCAGACAAGAAGGTCGTGACATTGGCTTACATTCTAAGATTCAAGCATATGCGCTACAGGATGAGGGCTATGATACCCTAGACGCCAATTTAGCACTGGGCTTACCTGCTGACGCTAGAGATTACAAAATTGCTGCAGATATGTTGAAGGACGCGGGAATCAAAAAAGTTAGGATGATGACTAATAATCCTCTCAAAATAAAGGGTTTAGAAGATAATGGAATATCAGTTCAAAAAAGATTCTCTCATGTCAGTGGTGTTTCTAAAAACAATAAACACTATCTTGCTACGAAGAAAAATAGAATGGGACATATGCTTTAAAACAATTAAGTTTTAATTTGTTAACAATGGAGATTTAATTATGTCATCTTTAATTGGTTCTACTGCACCAGAATTTACTTTGAACACCAGCGATGGTGAAATGTTTTCACTATCTGATTTAAATGGTCAATGGAAAGTAATATTTTTCTATGCTAAAGATGGGTCTCCTACCTGTAAAAGGGGATGCCTATCTTTCAAAGACCAATATGATTTATTCCGCTCTTTAACTCCTCCTGTCGAAGTCATTGGTATTAGCCAAGATACAGTAGAACAACATAAAGAATTCAAGGAAGAGTTGCAATTACCATTCACATTACTATCTGATCCAGATAGAAAAGTTGCAGTAGATTTTGGCGTAGCTAATCATTTGGGATTATTCCCAGCAAAATCATCCTTTTTACTTGGTCCCGACAACACTATCCATCATGTATATGACTGGTTATTTAGGCCTAGGACACATGTAGCAAAGATACTCTCAGCGATGAGTAAAATTACTGATGGAGATAGATTCGAATGAATTGGAATACACTTTTGATAGATGCTGGACTATCTGAAAGAGAAGCTGAAGCAGTAATTGCATTATCTGCAAACCCAAATCTAAAGGCTAGCGAGTTAGCAAAAGAGCTTGGAACTACTAGGTTAGATGCATATAATTCTCTTGAACGTTTACAAAGCGGCGGATTAGTTACAGTAACAGCAGATAGGCCTATGAAATTTTCAAGCCCTCCATTAAAAAATGTCCTTGAACACCTAATAAATATCAGAAAAGAGCAATTAAAAAAAATTGAACAAGGATACGAAGATATTAAGGAGGGAAAAACACAAACTATCCAAGAAGACGTAAGTCTTGATTTGGAAACAGAGCCAAAGTTTGCAGTGCTAAAAGAAAGAGTGCACATATTTTCTAAAATAGAAAAAATGGCTCTTGAGTCAAAAAATTCACTTATCTTGACATTAGGTAAATTTGGTATACTTCATCTGTGCAGAAGTACGGCTTTATCTGAAGTAAATAAAGCAGCAAAAAGAGGCGTTGAAGTAAAAGTAATGGCCCAACTAGATAGACGTACCATTCGATTTTTTTCTGAACTAGATCCAACAGTAGAGATAAGACATAGTGATGATTTAGAATCTCAAGGAACTGTAATGGACCAATTAGAAGCTATTCAATATCTTAATACTGAGGAAAATCCAGTAGGTCGAGGAAAAACAGATGCAGCCCTTCTGATACAATCTATGCCCTTTGCTGAATCTCAAAGAAATTTAATTGAAAGTATCTGGGAAGATGCAATACCTTTTGAATTGGCATCAAAAAGATTTACTGAAGAAAGAATAGTTGATCCATTAAAACTAACTCTAGATGGGGGCTCTTTCTTAGATCGTATTAGAGATGTTTTACAAATATCAGAAGAATTACCAGAATCCGATACTCCATTTAATTTAGATGCTTTTATGGCATCTGGACTAGAAATAAGTGATGCCAGAAAAAAGCTAGGAACAGGAGGAATTTCCAGCCTCAGTACATTTGGAATTGATATTGGGTCATTACTCCGTCAGGTAGGTAACCGAATAGGAGAAGAACTCGCATTTAGTTTGAGAAAAATTGATGGACATGTTGAATTTCTTAGTGAAATGATGGATTGGTATGAATATGCAGGACTTGGAGAATTAAGCTATGATGCCGATCCAATTTTCCATATCAAAGTACATCTCTTGCCAGATGCTGATAACTCAGATCAACTTCCATTGTGGGAACTTGATGATGGTATAATTGAAGGAACTTTATTGAGTAGATATTCTTCAATGAAAGAAGTTATTATAGAAAGAATTCAATCAGTGGATAACAAAGATGAATTCTGTAGATATAACTTGGTATTATCTGATGATAATTAACTAATTATTTTTTTATTACTAACTAATCAATATATGGTGAAAAATTATGAGATTATTCACATTCTCTCGTTTCATGTATCAAATATTAAAAAAGAGTCCAGCCAACCTAGATTGGATTCAAAATCAAGGACTTTTAGCAGTTAAGCTTTCTCAGATATTTGCTTTGAGGCCAGACTTACTTTCTATAGAAAAATGTCGTCAATTACAGACATTATACGGCCAAGCCTCCACTATTCCTTCTGAAAATGTTCTTTCCATTTTGAAAGAAAAAGCCCCAGTTGAATTTCATGATTCTATAGAATGGTTCGATAAAGGACCCTTAGCCGCTGCTTCAGTAGGCCAGGTTCATAGGGCACGACTAAAAACTGGAGAAGAAGTAGTTGTTAAGATAATCAAGGCAGATCATAAGAAAAAATTCAAAAAAGATGTTTTTAGGATGAAAAGATGGTTAAAAATATTAATTTTATTTTCTCCAAAATTACGAAAGGTCGGCAATCCTATAGCATTGTTAAATCATGTAGAGGATTATACACTTAGAGAATTAAATTTGAATAATGAAATAGAAGGCGGATACAAGTTAAAACAAATACAATCAAATCTTGCAGAAGATTTCCCAATGCCAAGATTAAAATTTCCAAAATATTGGGAAAAACTATCAAATGAAGATGTTTTAGTTTCTGAGTTTATCGAGGGAAAAACATTAGAAGAAGGAATTAGAAATCAATCCTTAGAATGGGATTATTTAATTGAATTATTTAGAATTCACGGTGCTTATATGTTTGGAGTAGGAACTTTTCATGGCGATCTTCATCCAGGTAATTGTATAATAGATAAAGATGGAAATTTCGTTTTTATTGACAATGGGGCAATCTGTGATGCTCCCAAAAATATTAGCTTATCACTTTTCAATTTTTTTGAAAATCTTTCAAAAAATGATAAAGATGATGCTTTCGAATCATTGTTAAATCTTGCAGATAGCCGACCTCTAGAGAAAAAGGTAAATAAATTTAAGAAAAATATGAAATCAATATATGATGGATTTGAAGATAAATCAGTCGGAGAACAGAGTTTAACTGAAGTAATGATGAAAACAGTTAGGGCTGCAGTAGAAGACGCAGGAGCAGATTTTGGTGAAGAAGCATTCCCAATAATCAGGTCATTAATGTACATGGATGGTCTAGTAATTAGGACACATCCAGATGTTAAATTAATTCTTGAAATGAGGCCATCATTGGATGAATTCAGAGAAGGATTAGGATTAGGTAAGGAAGTTTAAGCATGACAGAGAATAAAGTTGTATGGATAATTGGGGCTACTGGAGGAATTGGCAGATGCATATCTTCCAATTTAAAGAAAGAAGATTGGACAGTCATCGGAAGCGCTAGAGATGAAACAAATCTAACAAATTTTTCCAATGAAACAGGTATAGAAACACGCCCTGTTGATGCTAGAAATAATACTGAAATGCAGCAAGTAGCCAACTCAATTAAGGAGGATTATGGTAAAATTGATGCAGTTGTTCTAGCAGTGGGGACTATATTTTTGCGACCTACTCATGCCACTTCAGCAGAACAATTCATGGAAACTGTAGAACAAAATCTACTCACTGCACACAATACTATTAATTCAACTGCAAAAATAATGATGAAAGAAAAGAATGGACGAATTATTTTATTTTCATCAGCTGCTGCTAGTATAGGTATGCCAAATCATGGGGCAATCAGTGCTTCAAAGGCTGGACTAGAAGGATTAGCTAGAGCAACTGCCTCAGAATATGCAAAAAGAGGAATTAGGATAAATGTTGTTTCTCCAGGACTTACGGATACTCCGTTAGCTTCAAAAATACTGTCTTCAGATGCTGCAAGAGAGATTAGTAATAATAAAAATCCATCTGGAAGAATTGGAATAGCTTCTGAAGTCGGAGACGTAGCTTCATGGTTGGTTAGTAAAGCCCCTGATTGGATTACTGGTGAAGTAATTCATGTTGATGGTGGACTCTCAAATATTACATAATAATACTATTTCAAGTCAACTAGAAATATCCAAGAAACCATCCAGTGAGATAGATAAAAGGAATCAAAGGAAGAGAATAGAATAGTATCGGTTTGATCCAATCTCTCCACCACCATACATTATCTAAACGACCTAAAGTTCCTTCATATACGCCTTCAGCAACAACCGCTGCTATGTCACTTTCACCAGTTGCCATAACTTAGAAGAAATACTACTAAATTTTAATCATTCCTAAAAACATAATATTCATCATACGGTTTTGATATTACTAAATACATCTCGATCAATATCTTCAAAATTAATTTCACAATATTCTCCTAATTCTAATTTATAATGATTTAATAACATTTTTTCGGTTGATAATCTGTGTAATTTAGATACTTCATTCCCAACGGAATCAAACATTCGACGAATCTCTCTTTTCTTACCCTCGTCAATTGTTAATATCATACTTTTTTCTTCAATATCGGTTAATATTGTGGGCCTAGAAATATATTCTTCCATCTTACCATTATCATTAATTTTTATCTTAATACCGTTTTTTATTGAATCAATTTGCTCCAAAGAGATTGATTTAGTAGTTTCAATGTAGTATGTTTTTTTAATTTTATTTTTAGGGTTAGTAATCTTATGGGCTAGTTTTCCATCGGTTGTGACCAGTAAGAAACCTGTAGTATTTTCATCTAATCTTCCTACTGTAATTAGAGATTCATATACTATTTTAGATACTCTCCCATAAAATAATTCATATATTGATTTCTTTCCTAATTTCCTTTCTTGTGAATTCAATCTTGAACAAATAAATCCCATTGGTTTATTCAACAAAAAATATTTTTCATTTTGAGGAAGTGACAATTCCTTTTTATCATAAATTACCTTTTTCTTCTCAGGATTAAATTCAAAACTAATATTCTTAACAATAGATCCATTTACAGTAATTTTTCCATCCCAGATAGCATTCTTTATTTCATTTTTAGAAGAAAAAATACCACATTTCGATAGAAATTGATGCAATCTAATTTTCATACGCAACCAATAATTGAATCTAAGTATTATTGTTTATTAGGTATTCCTCTAACCAAGACTAAATTCAATGCCAAACCTATTGGCATTAACATCACTCCAAAAAATACTGAAGTTATTGTAATCCATTTCTCAGTTTTTGCTTGAATACATCTCTTCCATATCCATCTAGTAACAAAAATATCACCTGCAACCATGTGTGCCCATGCTGCTGAAGCACCTGCTTTTGTACCTAATAAATCAGCCAAACCTTGTAGAGCGTTACTAGGGTCCATGGCGTCTTTTGCTAATCCCATAAGCCCAGATACATCTGAGAAAGAAACTAAGAACCATATCACAATAGGTCCTATAAAAAACCATGGCCCTTGCATTAATTGATGAGTTTTTTCATGTTCAGGATATATCATCATTGCAATCCAAAAAGGGCCAATCCACATTGTTGATAAGAAAAAAGATAAATCGTAAACATCCATATTAAAACCTCATTCCAGCAAACCTTTGATCTCTTCAACAAGCTCCTCTGTCGCCCAGTAGGTCTTAGATGTCCATGTTAACTTTCCTGTTGAATCCATTATCTGCAGCGTAGGAGTAGAAGGATTTCCAAAAGCATCATAAATAGAATATTCACTTTCTAAACCTGTGTCTAAATCAAATAATTGGGTATTCTCTGTTGGAAGTAAAAGTGGCCAAGAAACTGGATTTGTAGCATTTTTTCCATACACATTTTCTATAGATGAAGGAGATTCAAATGCTGCATATCTGTGAATACTCAAAATAGAATTATTACTTATGTTTCCATTATTAACTTCTTCAGCGAAGACATCTGTCCAATCATGACAGCCTTTACAGTTTGCAGCTACCCAAATCAAGAGAACAGAATTATTCGAAACATATTCATGTAAATCTAGATTAGAATTATTTTCATCACCCATTATCGGTGAAGTAAAAGATATCCTCTCAGGCACGGATGATTCAATTATTTCTTCTTTAATTATTGATTGCTCTTCTGCTATACAACCTGCTAGAGAACTAACTAAGAATATGAAAACCAAAAAAATTGTTTTTTTAATCATCAAACCACCATTTTGGGTTTTTTGATATCTTCAAACCAAGTTTCTACTCCATTCCAATCCGGTTCTATTCCTAAATCAGAACAAATTAATTTAGCGCTTATTCTACCGCTTTCAAATATAGTTGGCAATCCACTTCCGGGATGAGTTCCTCCGCCAACAAGGAATAGATTATTTAATTCTTCAAATCTATTTTGTGGCCTTCTCCAGAGCATTTGGTCTAATCCATGTGCTAGATTGAAGACTGCACCTTTGTAAATATCTCTTGAGCCCCAATCATCTGGCGTTACAATAGTCTCTGAAACTATATGCTCTTTCAAATCTTCATATCCCAATTTTTTCATGGTTTCAATTACCACATCTCTGTATTCATACTTTATCTCTTCCCAATTTATTGATTCATGCACATTAGAAACAGGAACTAAAACATAGATAGTAGAATGACCATCTGGAGCCATTGATGGATCTGTTAAGCATGCATTTTGAACATACAATGATGGATCATCCCATGTTATTTTATTTTCTGTAACATCTTTTAGATTTGTATGATAATCTTTCGATGCATATATTTGATGATGATCTAAATCATATTTCTTATCTACCCCAAGGTAGAGCATAAATGTCGAACACGAGTAAGATTTCTCATCTAACTTCTTATTGGACCATCTTTTCCTTAATTTATCTGGAATCAGGTCCTTCATTCCAGTGGCAAAATCTACATTCATTACATATTTCTTAGCAGTATAAGTATCCTTTCCTGTCTTAACTCCAACTATTTTTTTACCATCAAAAAGGCATTCTTCAACAGGTTCATTAAGACAAATTTCTACTCCCAACTCCTTTGCTAATAATCCCATTTTTTCAGTTACAGTTCCTAATCCTCCTTTAGCATGATAGATGCCATATTCTAATTCCAAGAACGACAATATCGTGAAAAGACTAGGCGCTTGAAATGGAGACATTCCTAAATATTTTGTTTGAAAACTCATCGCTAGTTGCATTCTATCATCATCAAAAAATTTCGATAAGTCAGATGCCACACTTCTCCATGGCCTTAATACTTTAGCAACTCGCAAAGCTCTTTTGTTGGCTAAATCAGTCCAGCTTGTCCAAGGAGAATTTAGACAATTTTTAGATAATTTCAATTTTTTCCTATTATCTAATACATATTTCCTGAATCCTTCGGCATCATTCTTTCCGCACAACTGTTCAATCTGCTTTACCATATATTCTATATCAGTACTAGCATTCAAAGACCCACCTTCGCCAAATACTAATCTGTAGTTTGGATCAAGTTTTATGAGATTTAATTCTTCATGAGCATCTTTACCAATCGCTTGAAAAATCTCTTCTATTATTTCGGTGTAATGAAAAAATGTAGGACCATTGTCGTATCGATAACCGTCTTTTTCGATCACCTTGGTTCTTCCTCCAACACGATCTGGTTTTTCTAT
>Ga0066865_10000473_pt1 | contig 11011 bp, 10 predicted proteins | sample ETN01SmetaG_2_FD_66433 | JGI IMG/M metagenome (GOLD analysis project Ga0066865, IMG submission 66433) | Marine microbial and viral communities from oxygen minimum zone, Eastern Pacific Ocean - ETNP2014F12-01SV265 | ecosystem: Environmental > Aquatic > Marine > Oceanic ...
AATCACAAACGAAATGCAGGCCGCAGTGGAAGCTCAAATTTCAAAAGCTACGGAGATGGGTAATATGCAGTTTGGTGATGATCAAAATGTCAATCAGGATGTAACAATGGAAATACAAAACATTGTTGAAAATACAATTACAACTGTGAATGAAAATGAGTCTGTTTCCGAAAGCGTTGTTGTTCAAGGTGGTGAACTGATCATCGGTGAGATGGATTGTAGGGAAGGTGGTGGTATCGACTTCTCACAGGATATTCATGCACAGGTTATTGCTGAAGCCATAACAACCGCACTCACCAGCGCCATTGCGTCAAGTACATTGATGAATCAACTAGATGCCGCGGCAACTGGTTCCCAGACATCTGAAAATACTGGTTTGGCCAGTCTTGTTACCGCGTTCTTTGAAGGTCTCACTGGTCCAATGAAGTATGCAATCGTTGCCTGTATTATTTGCTGCTGTCTCCTTGTTGTTATGCTGGTCGTCATTGGTCTCTCACCAGCTGGTCAGTCCGCAACTGCCAACCTCGGTAAAGCAGGTGCTTCTCGACTCGGTAGCGCGCGTCGATTCTAATTTAAAGATATAAAGATCCTTTAACCTAATATGATCCTGAGTATCGATGTCGGTATTCGGAACTTAGCAATATGCTTACTCAATGAAACAAATAACCTTGTGGAGGAATGGGATGTCTCCGGTGTCCCACCTGAACACAAAGATGGTATCTATGTCTCATTGAGAAAACACTTAGATGAAAGACCCTGGGTCCTCACGGCTGACACTATTCTCATTGAAAAACAGCCAGATCGAAATAAGAAGATGATATCTGTCATGCACTTCCTCCACGCGTACTTTATAATCAAGTGTCCCCAGGCTGAAACAATCCTCTATGATGCACGCCACAAGATCCCAGATGTCGCGGGACCGGGGAGGTCGCAGTATCTCAAGAGGAAGAAAGTTGCGATTCAAAGATGTGAAGAATTCATTCGCTCGGGACCCACAAACGCCCATTGGTTGGATACCTTTCTCAAGTCTAAAAAGAAAGACGATCTCGCGGATACTGTCATGCAGGCTCTCAGTTTTGTGAATAGGGTGGAAGTCAAGACTACAAAGAAAACCAAAAAGTCTACAAAATTAGTGGCTCGCAAACCCAATGACAACCAAAAAAGGACAAAATATTCAAAGTCTAATCTGGCATGGATTTACCTAAATAAAGTGGAGTGTGAAGTTCTCGAGAATAACAAGAGGTTTATGAAAGATCTTAAAAGGTACTATAGAGATATTGATGACTTAGTTAAGGATTTGTCTCCTAATTAAAATTTAAGACGTCTTACGATATCTTCAACCAGTTTTGGTGGGATTGAGTTACCAATTTGTACAATTTGTTCTTTTAAACTACCCGCAAATTTGTAGTCCGCAGGGAATCCCTGTATTTGTTGTAATTCGCATACAGTGAAAGGTCTCAGATAATAATCATCGCCCGTTTTTAAAGCAACATATAATCTCGGTTGATGATCATACGTGCATATGATAGTTTTACTTGGTTTCGTGATATCAACAATTTCACAATGAATTGGGGATATTCTCTTACCGAACGAGAACTGATACTCACTCACACGCTTATCCTTCCATGTGACACCCCGCGCCTTCTCGTGTAATGTGAGATATGGATGAACTTTTCCAACTGGCTCACCCTCTCCTAGTAATATACTATCTTCACTCACACCTGCTTCTTGTATAAGTTCTTTTGGAACCTGTAGAGCCCCTTCCATATCAAACTTGAGAATATCCCTCAACCCCACTTCATTCTCGGATGGTTCTGGAAATTCAAATGTAAAATCTTCGTCTCGAGATCCTACGATAAAAAGACGCTCCCTCTTTTGCGGAATACCATGTTCGTGTGCCTTCAAAACTTTATAATGGCACGTGTATCCAACGTCATTAAACGCCTTCACAATAATATCAATGAAGTTTTCACCATTGGATGTCTTACGATTTAAGAGACCTTTCACATTTTCACCGATTATATATTTAGGTTTAATTATCCTTGCGGCTCTTACAAATTGGAGGTACAGTTGACCTCTCATGTCATCTGGATTTTTCTTACCAGCATTCGAGAAACTCTGACATGGAAATCCACCAAATATTATATCAATTTTACCGGATAATTTTTCAAAATCTTCATCTGTTATTTTATTTATATCACCACCAATCAATTTTGATCTCTTAAAGTTCAGTTCATGCGTTTCCTGAAATTTAGTTTTCAATTCGGAATATGCCGTCACATCAATACCCGCGTTTGTCATACCAAGTGTATCTCCACCACATCCAGAGAAGAGGGATAGTGCTGTTGGTGTATACATGCTAATATCACAACCTACCGTTTTAAACTCATTTAAGGATTTAGGGGAACTAATAGTTAGAATAGAATGCAGAAAGATGTCTTGGACCACGGATTTGTACGACTGGTTGATCACATGCCGCAACAAGATTTGGACACCTCAATCGTCCAGGCCGCAAGAGTCTCATATGGAGACGGAACAAAGACTTCCCGAGGAGACAGAGGACTCCTCAGATACCTGCTTCGCCACTGGCACACGACGCCTTTCGAGATGGTGGAGTTCAAGTTCCACATCAAAATGCCCCTCTACATCGCCCGTCAACATTTTCGACATCGAACAGCCTCAGTCAATGAACTATCCGCCCGCTACTCCGTCGTACCGAAACAGTACTACAACCCGGGGATTTTAAGGGGTCAGTCTAAAGTAAATAACCAGGGATCTGAGGGTGTTGTTGAAATTGACGATGAAAAAACTGACCAGATTAACGAACACTTAGAACATTCTTTTGATTTGTACGAGAATCTATTAGAAACAGGAGTGTGTCGGGAGCAGGCGCGGGGAAACCTTCCACAGTGTACCTATACCGAATTTTATTGGAAGATTAACCTCCATAATTTAATGCATTATCTCCACCTTCGTATGGATGATCACGCTCAAAAGGAGATCAGGGAATATGCAAATGCCATTTACGACCTTGTACAACCTCTCACCCCGATTACAATGGAAGCTTTCAAAGATTTCAGAGTAAACGCAATACATCTCACCGGACCGGAAATTGAAGCTATCGCCAATGGTACACCTATTGCGAGTCCAGGGGAAAGGCGAGAGTTTGAGGAAAAATTGAAGCTCCTAAACTTAAAAAATAAATGTCCTTAGAATGTAAAAGCGATATGTTTTCAATTACAAGTTCCATTACTTTTGCGGCGAAATCTTCACCACCCAAGCGTTTGAGGAAATTTGGTAAGAAGATGAAGAAGCAGAATGACGCGGAAGTGGGTAAGATCCGAGAAAAGTTGTCGGATATTAGCCGCGATGAGCAGCGTCGTGTCAAGGATATATTTAAGCAGCACCAGGAGTTTTTCAAGCGCCCCGAGAAAAAGGAAGAAGTTTCTATTGATTTTTACGAGAACTAAGTGTAATCCATAAAGTACATAGAACAAATGCCATTCCCAATGGTGTATCGTTAAACTCGAATGCCATTAGGGCACTTAGCACACTATATTGAATCGAGCGTATATCTTGCCTCGTTTTATACAATGAACTTCTCATGGCTACTTTGGATTTCTCCAGGCCCAAAATAGCCGTACTTATATTTCGTATCTTCGCGGGCATTTCTACCGTCTTCGTAATAGCATCCTGAATATCAATTGAGTCAACAAATTGCTGTGCTAACATTGGTTCCAGGTATGTGATATAGTTAAAATTCGGGTCTAATTGGAGGCATATCCCTTCTATAAGAGAGAAAGATTTTGCTAAATATACAAAACTGGTTGGGACCATGAATGGTTTTTCCATAGCGAGTTTCGCCGCCACGTCGTCGTTTATTATATTTGAACCATCAAGGGTTTCAAGATAAGACAAAATTGTGTCAAAAAAAGTTTCAATTTCCGAAAGATCGGAACTCATGGGTATGATAATATTCAAATCTACGAGAATCTGAACAATCCCCTTTGTATCTTTATTTATTATACATATAAAGATATCCTGGAAACCTTTACGAAGTTCTTCGGATAGGTATATCATCAATCCAAAGTCGTAGAACACCAACTTACCATTCGGTGAAAATCCCAAATTACCGGGATGTGGGTCGGCATGAAAGAGACCATTATTCATAGTCTGGATCACATATGAATTGATAAGTGCTTCGCATATCTTTTTTTTATTTATACTGGGATCTGTGAGTTCTATTAATTTTTCGGATTCAATATACTCCATTACGATAATATCATCCGTACACAATTTCTTGTATACTTTTGGTATTTTAATCCATTTTATACCTTTCATGCTTTTTCTAAATTGTATAGCATTGTCAATTTCTCGTTGATAATTGGTTTCTCCCAAAAGATAATCAATGGATTCGTTGAGTACAAACTCTGAGCTATTCCCAGTTTCAATCCCCAATCTTTCCAAAAAACGTACAATCTCACGGACATTATCTGTATCTTCCTTCATAGTCTCGTAAATATCCGGTCTTTTAACTTTGACAATAACATCTTTTCCATTTTTTAAAGTTGCTCTGTGAACCTGTCCAATGCTTGCGGACTTGAATGGTATTGGTTCAAATTCATTAAAATAATCTAAATTTACAACATTTTGTACAACATCATATTCCACTGGAGGTACATTGTCTTGGAGTGATTCCAACTCTCTTGTAAACTCGGGAGGGTATAGATCTGCTCTCGTTGAGGCAATCTGCCCCAGTTTTACGAAAGTTGGACCAAGTTCCAGGAGTTCGTCCCTTGTCCACGACCCAAGCTCGGTCTTATCCTTTACAGTTCTACTTTTCCATATGAATTTGGCTGCAAATTTCCAGGTTTTGACCTTCTGTGATGGGGGTGGTTTTAGTGGTTTATGATGAGTCATGCGAAACATCGCATCTTACTATACCACCAGGAAAATTTATCTTGTTTTATTGTAAATGAAAAAGTTCTCCAGTTTCCTCGGACCACTCAGTAACCCAACAGAATCTCTTATCAAGGCTCAGCCCGTTGTCTTCACTTTGATAATCTTGTATCAAGGTCTATTTTCGGGTAATGCTATCAAAATTCCAAAAAATCTTAAGTCCGCTTTCAACAACAAAACTTTCCGTTTCATCTCTGTCATGATGATCGCTTTGAGTGCTACTCAAGATATTGAGTATGCTCTCATTTCCACTGTGATTTTCTTGGGTGTGATGTACGCCCTTAAGACACCAGAAGAACGTGAAGAGACAGGATTGATCTAAAAAATATATCAACTAAAAGTAGAATGAAGATTCACATTATTGGAGCCGGTCCAACAGGCATGTCCCTCGCGTGGGAAATACTCAGATCAGGGAACCATGATATTACTATATATGATAGAAAGGTGTCCTCCGGCGGTGCCTGGTGGGAACCTGAGGACGGTACAAGAGATATTCACGCACATAAAATGGCGTTCGATAAAGCGTATGTGAATACTCAAAACTTATTCAGTGAAATGGGGATTAATTGGAATGATATTTTTGAACCATCTGATAAAGATCATTACAATTTTGTTTTAAAATCTCTAAAGTTAAAGGACTATGGCGCACTCACATCCCTTGCCGTGAGGGTACTCACTCAACCTAAAAAATATAAGAGTGTGACCCTCAAGGAAGCTCTTGGGGAAATCACTGAAGGTGGTCAGGCCATTCTTGAACATCTCCCACTCATAATGGATGGCGTCACATGGGATGTTATGTCTGCCTATGAATTTGTCAAGAGTTTTGATCATGTGGCTCTCTCAAAACAATACACCCAAAAAGTGTCTGGTAGAGTCATGGCGGATGGAATGCAGGGGGCACTCGAAAAGGTGGGTGTAAATTTTCAATTTGGCAAAGAACTCAAGGAGGTTGAATATCTTTCCGATGGATTTAAAGCTGTATTTGGGGATGAAACACAAATTGATGATGGAATGCTTTTTCTTTGTCTCGATAATAGCCCAGCCCTAAAGTTCCTCGGAGACAATTGGGGCCCAGACGCAGAGAAGAAGGTTCGAGAAAGTACATATGGATGTATAACCGTTCTCTTCGACTTTGATGAACCCGTAGAGTTAGGAGATGAACTTGAAATGGCAGCTTCAACGAGGTGGAATCTTCAACCCACTGTCCTCGCGGATGGTCATACAGTTTCATGTGTCATATGTGACCTCACGGAGGAAATCCTTACAACACCACCAGAAGAGTTGAGAGTCAGGGTTCTGGAGAAGTTGGATGTCCCCCTACCCAAACAAATCAGAATTGGTTGGGGTGCCGATTGGGATGGTGAAAGATGGCAATTTTCTCAATCATCCGGAGTTCTCAGCCTCCATGGCCAGCTTCCATTTTGGGGTGAGTGTCCAAGTGTTGCGATGTGTGGTATGATGTCTCCTCGTAATACACCATATTCAAGTATTGAAGCGGCTGTAGAAGTATCTCGTAGCCTCAGTCACATGTGCTTTGGAACACGGGAACCAATGAATCCACTCCTCCTCACCCAAGTGATATCAATTACTCTCTTGGTACTTATAGTTTTAATTCTTATTTATCGTAATAGAAACCAATGAAGTTTCTAACGACCGTACATACACCCATGTATGACCACAACGACAAAAAGTATATCCGTTTGGTCATTCCTGAAAATTATATTGAAGTTGTCCGAAGAAGTCATATAAACAAATCCAGATTTATTAAAAATTCTCACGTTGATAACCCCCTCGATGGTAATGTCCTTACCGTAAAAGTTCCATTCCGTTATAGGAGAGTGATGTGCGATGTCCGAGGACAACCTGTTCAGTCTCTTATAAAGGGGTGTGAAGTTGAAGTTGATATAGAATTCATGGGTGTTTGGAACACCGGAAATTATAGCGGTTATAGTTGGAAGATTACATCAATTACTTCTTCGCATCACTAACATCTTCTTCTTCCTTTTTCTTGGGGATATCAATCTTGGTGAATCCCAATTCTTTTAAACTCCCAAATACGCGAAGCATACCCTGAAGACGATAAAGTTCTTGGTAACCTTCCTCAACCGCGCGCTCGAGCTGTTTGACGTTCTCCTCAACATCAATCTGATTAGGGGCACTTTGATCCATTTTTATACTTATATAAAGTTACTATTCTTTAATATATTAAATGCTGACGCGAACTGGATATCTCATTACCGGCGTACCAGTGACTGAAATTAAAAAGGAACTTACGGTAAGACCCATAGTCAATGGCGATTATGGATTTCCTCCTCCGCCTTTTAAGGTTTTCCGAACGGCTAAGAATGGAGTGTGCGTTCCAAGATTCTACGGAGTTGATCGAGTTGGAAAGCCGCGAGAGGACCGGCGCCCTGAACCAGCAAGGTCTACAGCCAAATTTGTTGGACAGTTACGAGATGCAACTCACCAGAATGAGGCCCTCGCTGCAGCCATTAAGGCTGGTCACGGAGTTCTCTCACTACCATGTGGGTATGGCAAAACCACCGTCTCCCTGGCAATAGCCTGTAAATTGGGATATCGCACGATGATTGTGGTTCATAAACAGTTCCTGGCGGATCAGTGGAAGGAGCGAATTCAACAGTTTTGTCCGGGTGCCACAATAGGTATTGTTCAACAAGACAAAAAGGAGGTTGACTGTGACTTTGTAATAGCTATGCTTCAATCACTCTCTCTCAAGGAATACTCATTTAGTGATTTTGATTCTATAGGAACCCTCATAGTTGATGAAGCCCATCATATATGTGCTAAGGTGTTCAGTCAATCTCTTTTCAAAATGTGCCCCAGGCACATCTTTGGACTTTCAGCAACACCGGAAAGAAAGGATGGTCTCACAAAGGTTCTCCATTGGTTCATGGGTCCCACATTCTTTGCCGTTGAAAGGAAGAATCAGGGTCAGGTTGAAGTATTTAACATTACATACGAATCATTCAATTATAGGAACCCACCGCCCTCAACAAGATTTGGTAAAGTATCCATGCCAAATATGATTACGGAAATTGTAGAAGATAGAAAAAGAAATCAGATGCTTGTGGAATTGATCAAGAGGGCTTCAGCCGGTACAAGACAGCTTCTTGTTCTCAGTGACAGACGCCTACACTGTGAAATGCTCCATCAATGTTTTCCCAAAAACTCGGGTCTCTACATGGGTGGAATGAAGGAAGCGGACCTCCAGGCTTCTTCCAAGAAGAAGATCATATTTGCAACTTTCTCACAAGCTCATGAAGGATTGGATATACCAACTCTAGATACAGTTATATTGGCTTCACCCAAATCCGATATAACACAGAGTATAGGTCGTATAATGAGAGAAACTAAGGGTAAGAAGAATAATCCACATATTTATGATATTCATGATCCCTGGTCACTCTTCACAGCTATGTTTTACAAGAGAATGAAAGTGTATCGCCAAGGTGGGTTTAAAATTCACGGTAAAGTTTCTGAGGAAGATAAGAAAGACTTCCCTCAGGGAAAGCCTCTGTTTTTATAATCTAAACACTAATTAAATGTCTGGTGCATTGATTCAACTCGTCTCAAAGGGTGCACAAGATATGTATATAAACAGTGAAGAGGGTCATTCTTTCTTTCGTATGAAATTTACAAGACATACGAATTTTTCACAGGCTCCAAAACTGATTAAAACGGTTACCGATAAAGACCCAGTTTTTACCGTACCAGTTTTAGGAGATCTTGTAAATTGTCTCTGGTTTGAGGGTCTCGAAAAGAATTCCAATGTTTCTTCAAATCTCCTATACAATTCAACAATAGACCTATATATAGGTGGACAAAAAATAGACTCTCAGCATTATGATTACTATGCGGACATCTGGCCAAACTATCTTGCCGAGACCTGGACAAAGCAAGACGAACTCACAAACAAAACAAGTACGTCAAACCGAAACTTTCAACCTCTTCATTTTTTCTTTTGTGATCACGGGGCATTTTTACCACTTGTATCACTCGCACATCATCAGGTTGAGGTGAGGATCAATTTCGATGAAACAAGTCTCACAGGTTATGGGCTAGGACAGAAACGAATCAATGTATATGGGAATTATATATATCTGGACAAGGAGGAGAGAGAATCTCTCGTAAAGAGGCAGTTGGATTTTGTCATTACCCAAACACAAAAACTCGATTACCCTGTTTCAAATGTGTTTGATAATACTATTCAAACCGCGGGTGGGTACAATGACCTTGATATTGGAGCATTTAATCATCCCATAAAATCTATATTTTTCGGAATGTCAGCCACAAACGTCGATCCAACAAACGACCGTTTTACCTTTAAAAATGCAGATATACAAGTAAATGGTACGGCTTTATTAGAAAATATGTCACCAACATACTTCCATACAATTCAAAACTATTACAAATCAAAATACGGTAAGATAGATTTTAGAGTTGATACAGAAGATCTCATGTATACAAGATATTTTGCATACCACTTTGGTTTAAATGTATCAGACTATAACCCATCAGGTACATGCAATTTCAGTAGACTTGATAATGCAAAACTCATACTTCGTGGGGTCGAGAAAGGTGTCTTTAGGGCTGATGATAATGAAATGTCAGTTTTTGCCGTAAACTATAACGTCCTCAGGATCAAAGATGGTTTGGCTGGAATTTTATTCGGGAACTAAAGTATAAATGGGCAGAACCGCAAGATTCGAACAGATTTATGTTGCCAATCTGGATGCTGAACCCGTTGAAGAAGAAACTCTTACAGGAGTAAAGAGTATATTGACAAGAGAAGTTGAAGCAAATGAACTTCTACTTGTCGTAGATCCCGAAAGTGGTGCGAAGGGACGCCTTGGTGTATCAAATTCGGCACCATCAAAGTCTATATCAGTATCTGATAAACTCTACATTGACGAAAGCGCTACGCACGTGATTGACTTGAAAACTCGTGGTCGAGCATCACGTTGGTTTGTTGACGATCAAATATCGATTGGTACGACAAATCCAACAAATGCATTTCAAATTGATTCAGATGGAGCAACTAAAGTGGCTGTCGATTTAACTGGTCGTGATCTTATGACAGTCAGTGGTAACCTGGTTGCGAGTAATCTAATTCTAGCAGATAGATTTACAACATCTGGTTCAAATCTTGTTATTCAAGAGATAGACTCAAATGTTCTGTCTATTACGGGTGGAGTTTTGGGGTCAAATATATTTGCTGGTAGCAATGTCGGTCTGTTTGATCAGGGTTCGAATGTTATGATTTTAACCGGTAATACATATCAAGAGGGCTATCTAAATCTTGTTGGTAATATCGCTGTAACTGGAAACATCACAATTACAGAAACTGCGAGTTACATTGCCACACAGGATTTGCGTGTCAGTAATGCGCTCATTCATTGTGGTTTTGGTAATGCCGTTTTATCCAAAGAAACTGGTTTATTAATGACACCCGGAGTTGGATATTCAAATGTAGCTGTGGGATTTGTGGCTGGTGATAGAGGGAGAGAAATGGCAATCTTCCAAACAAATAATTATGCTGGTCAGCCAACAACTACAATGACAGTGGACGACACAAAGGTGGTAAATGTTCATGTATATGGCGACATGTACACATCAAACAACGTGGGTGCAAATAATACATACCCCACACATGACCTCTGTGTAGGTTCAAATATATATTTTGATGACGTTGATTCAAATGTCATGCATGCGACGGGTAACGTATATGCGACAGGTCTTAGAACGGGAAATAATGGATTGAAAGTTGGAAGTCTATTGACCGCGACACCTGGTGCGGCAACACCGGTCGTAATAAGTGGTAATGTTCAAGTGAACGCGTTACGCACAAATGGTGGATCGCCATCTGGATTTTCAAACCTCTCACCCACCGACGAACTTTCCGTGGGTGGCAAAATATTTGCAAACACAACAGCTATAAATACTCTCAGGATTTTGGGTAACACCGCAACAACAAATCTAATAACTGAATCGGTCCTTTCAACTTCAAATGTTATAATTCACGCGGATAGAA
>Ga0066865_10000477_pt1 | contig 10959 bp, 12 predicted proteins | sample ETN01SmetaG_2_FD_66433 | JGI IMG/M metagenome (GOLD analysis project Ga0066865, IMG submission 66433) | Marine microbial and viral communities from oxygen minimum zone, Eastern Pacific Ocean - ETNP2014F12-01SV265 | ecosystem: Environmental > Aquatic > Marine > Oceanic ...
TACCAAAGAGCCCGAGCTGCTGGCCTGAATCCCAAGCAAATCGCCGCGGCGATTGGCTCATCGGGAATGTCGCTTGGTTGGCGAGCCAGGGATGCAATTATCTCCGATACGGCGAGCCAGGCAGAAGGTCTTAAGCAGCAACGCAATCAAGCGCAAGCAGACGTATCTGCGTTGCGTGCTGAGTACCAAGGACAGATTGATGATTACAAGTCAAGAATCGATGACTTCAGAGGCCAAGTCGACAGCCTGACTAATCAATACCAGGGTGCACTTAAGCAGTCTCAGGAGTACCAGCAATCTGCTGCTGAATTTGAAGACAAATTCAATAAGCGAACCACTGAGTTCGAAGCTGCCAGGCAAGAGGCTGATCGTTATCGGGAAGAAGCCGTAGGTATGCAATTACGGGCAATCCGCTCTGGAGCTACTGCTGAAGGTTCACAAACCAGCGGGGGAGGGATTGGAGATCTCACCGGAGGGAGACCGCAGTATTCAAGCGGCGACGATGACGCTCTTACCAAGGCATCGAAGGCTGAAGGTGGGCTTACCGACAGCGTGTTAAATCGCAAGGGTCCAGTAGTGGAAAGAATGGTGACGTCACAGCAAAGATCTCAATCTCAACAGGGGAGCTCAGGTCTATCTAGAGGAGTGGGCACGGGTAGTTATTACGCATCTCGGTTTGGCTAAGGAGGATTAGGCAGTGCCTCGAGGCCTTGGCCCCAACCCTGGTCGGCGTCTTCGCCTGCCGTCGGTGAATAGGCCGATGAAACCTAAAGCCAAGGGCCTTTACCCTGACGCAAGGACAGGAGCAGGCGAGTACGGCTCAGTCCAATTCCCGACGATTGTCGAGAGCTACAACCGCGAATCGGATTTCAAGCGTTGGAAGCTAGGCCAGGAGTATTACTTCGGCTCCGGACGTAGTTGGGGTGACCGCCAGATCAACCTTCTGGCAAGGTTTCTGAACGGCAACCCCAATCTCACAGACGAGATCGACGAGGAGGGCAGCAAAGAGGTTGTCACGATCTTCCCAAGTTATGACAGCACAGAGAATGCCTGGTATGTGGCAACTCGTGTAAGAGGAAGCTTTCTCTTCCCTGGCCCTATTCAATCGAGTCGGCTCACATACAACACCTCTGATCCAGACCCCACCAAGCACACTGTCGTCTACGACGTCACTGGCTTGTACAACGCTGAGCAGCTCGCCATTTACAGCGTGTGCATTGGCGACCCCTTTGAGGACTCAGCTAGCGGACCAGTTTTCCCTGACGATCTGGTCGAGAAGGATGTCGGCAGCGTTGCGTTCACCCTTGTAGGCGTGAGCGTAGGCAGTATGACAATGACGTTTGACTTGTCTAGGCCTTATCGGCGAGTCGAGCGCAACAAGAACATCTACTGGAAACGAGAAGAGTACGACCCCGACGACCCAGACAAACAGTACAAATGGAAAGATGACGGTAGTCGTCACTTGTGCTCGTCGTTTACATTTTTCTGCTGCTGTCCGGATCACCTGGGCGGGACGACTGCAAACCTCGACAACGTCCCAGACAAGTCTTCAATCGTCGACATTCCGCTGCCTAATGCCAACCGTTCGATCTTGTCGCAGTGGGAAAGCCAAGGCGTTGGTTACTACAGGCAATGGCGCACTTTGCCTGAAAGAAAGGACGAGAGACGTGAATGCAAGCATATTCATGCGCAGCGCTGGGCCTGTGGAGTGCCTTGGCTAGAGCCTGATGACTATCCAACAGCAGCTGAACGAGACATTCTTGAGTTTGCCAGTTCTTATGAGAGGTCACTAAAGCCTGAGGAATTCTCCGCTTACTTCGCTAAGCGTCGATTGAGCTGGGACCGATTTGTTCTTTCTATTGCAGCTTCTGCAGGAGTGATTATCTTCCCCGCCGGTGACCCTCGAAATAATATTCGTGCTGGAACGCTGCCAATGCTTTGGCATGATGCAGAAGAGCCTGACCCGTCGTGGTGCAGGCTGAACGACTGGTGGCTTCAGAGGGGCACTCAGAGGTTGTTGATTTTCGACCCTACCCAAGGTCGATTTATTGATACCGTCAGAAAGAATGGCATTGATCACACGGTGATTGCTTTGCTGGATCCCGACGATCCTGACCTGCCAAAAATTGTTCGTTAGCGTTCGTAGAATAGATCTTGGGGTACTGATTAAGCTGTGACAACTGAGCCTCTTAATCCGTCAGTTACTCCTCTCTACGGAGGGCGCTTTGCAGAAAATACATCCGGAGTCATCGCTGCAATTGTTACTTGTATCCAGGCAGCGGGGGGATCTGTGAAAAGTTATCCGTCAAATACCGCCGGAATAATTCAAGCACTGATCGACCTGCAGCTTGCTATTAGCGGGGGCGGAACTGGCACTCAGTCCGTGGCGGCATTAGCGCCAACGGTTGCAGGGGAGGATATCCTTAAAGGGCAAGCTGTTTATGTCAATACATCTGACGGTAAAGCTCATAAAGCGACAAATATTTTTAGCCGGGAAAAGGCCAACGTGTTGGGCTTAGCTAAAGAAGATGCGTTAGCAAATGACGGGCTTACGGTAGTAGTCAGAGGTCCCTTGGAAGGATTAAGTGGTCTGACTATCGGAGCTGACTACTTCTTAGGCGTTGACGGTTCAATCAGCACAACAGCGCCAACAGGCGGAGGCGTCTACGGAACTTTCATTGGTCAAGCTATTTCGGCCAGTGCGGTTGATGTTCAGCCAGTTGCACCTATGTATTTGACCTGATGAATCGCTATCCACTTGTCATCGTCAACGGTTATCCGCAAGAGATATCTGCGACAGACCGTCTCCATAATGTTGCCAACGTATTACGACAGGCGCATCAGCCTGCAGACGCTGTATCAGGCGATCTTTGGTTTGATCTTTCCAATAATCTTCTCAAGATCTACGACGGAAGCGGTTGGACTTCTGTAGGCGGTGGAGCTGGAGGCGGATCGACGACTGTCTCGCCAACCGCCCCGACCACCCCGTCAAACGGCAGCCTTTGGTATGACACAACCGAGGGATTCCTCAAAGTTTATTTAGCAAGTTCAGCTGAATGGGTTCCCTCGCACAGTACATTTTTTGTGCAAGATGCTGCTCCTTCCTCTGGTTTTGAACAGGGAGACATTTGGTATTCGCCCTTGACCGGCACCTTTAGGATGTACATAGGCGGATCAACAAATGCGTGGACTCCTATGGGTTCACAGCTTTCTGTTACCGATATTCTTGCTTTCGGCTGATGGCAACTTTTAAGAGGTTTCAGGCACTGGTCGGAAGCCCATCAACTTCACCTACTCCTGCAACTGTCTATACAGTTCCAGCTTCAACAACTTCCGTAGTAACCGGTCTGACAGTCTCCAATGTTTCAGACTTCGAGCTGCCGCTCGATATTTTTGTCACAGTTGGTTCTGATAACTATTACCTCGCTAAAGGGCTTCGTATTGGACCGGGCCAGCAGCAACGCTTGACTGGTATGGAAAAAATGGTGCTTGGCGCTGACGACATCGTCAAGTCAGATGCACCAACTGTTGACGGAGGAACTGTAGATACCTTTGTCGTTTGGCTCTCTGTCTACGAAGACGTCTAATGTCAATTCAATTAATCAAAGAGGTCATCACGCCTCAGGTTGATGAATATGTATCGCCTTCTGGCAAAAATGCATATAGCTTCAACTTGAATGTCAGCACTGGTCACTTGGACATAATCAGGAACCCTGGTGGCAGTGTGGTGAAGCTTCCTGACCTTTCTATAATCAACATTGAGGACTACCAGACAACTGTGTGGTCTGACAAGCTACTTAATTTCAGCTGGTCATCAGCAACCCCCGGACACTTGCAAGTTGAGATCGTATGAGCACAATTATTGATCTCGGTAAAATCCGCTTTCAATTTCGGGGCGATTACAATGCTGCAACGCAGTATGAGTACAACGACGTCGTCAGGTTTGGCGGCGGCGTTTACTGTTTCATCAACGTCACTGCATCTGTAGGCGTAACTCCTACGACGACCTCGCATTGGGCGGAGATGGTCAGCGGTCTGCTGGCATCCGGTGCATGGAGTTCGGCTACAACCTACGCAGCGAATGAGGTCGTAACACATGGCGGCAATACCTACCGGTCGATTGCTGCGACGACCAATCATGTTCCGCCCAACGCAACCTACTGGGAACTGCTAGCAGGCGGCTATGACTTCAAGGGAGCCTGGGCAGGAACCACCGCTTACAAAAAAGACGATGCAGTCGTCTTCCTCGGACAGGCATATCGGGCTACTACCAACTTCACGTCAGCTGCAACACTTCTTGCTGATCTGACTGCGAATAATTGGGAGCGTTACGCATCAGGTTCTACGAATCGCGGGGCATACGCCACCAGTACTGATTACTTTGTTGGCGATTTAGTTCAGACCGGGTCCGGTGCTAATACCAATCACTACATCAGTACCAGCGATCACACTTCTGATGGAACAGCGGATCCGGCAACCGCTCCTGAAAATGCAAACTGGACGCTTTTGATTTCAGGAACATATACGACTACAAACGCAGACCGCCAATACGCCTTCTTCATGGGACTGTCTACCTGATGTTTAATCGAGTAAGGCAGCTGAAAGCGAAACAGCGATCGGCTGCCTTAGCTAAAAGCAAAAGGTCGAACCCAGTAAACAGGCAAAGCGCAAATAACCGTATCGACTTCAAGCAAGATCTGCGTGATCACGTTCAGCGAGAGAACGAACCATACGGTTGAATCTTTATACTTAAGAGAAGAGGCAGGCAATCTGCCCGTCTGTTCGCTTATTTCGCATGGCTTCAGGTATTAAGGGGTCCTCCAAGCCAAGTGGCGGCACCCCGACTTACGCAACAACCGCACTTGTTACGGCAACTGCAACAACAACTTTGATCCTTTCGGTTTGCAATCAAGCAGCAGCTGCCGACACGATCAAGATTGCCGTGATTCCGGCATCAGAGTCGGCCTCTAGCGGTGCGATTGCAACTCAGCACTACATCGAGTTCGACTTTTCGCTCGGGGCAAATACGGCATTTGAACGCACTGGCCTCACCCTTGAAAGTGGTGCTCGACTGATTGTCGGCTCTGCAAACGGCAGTTGCTCTTTCGTGGCTTACGGCCTGGAGTCCTGATAAATGGCAAAGTACGCACGACTAAACGCAAGCGGTCTCGTCATGGAGACTTGCGATGGAGATCCGGCAACACGGTTCTACAAAACTCTTGCCGATCAGTTCGTCGAAGTCCCTGACGACGCAGAGCCCGGCGATACGGTGGCCGACGGCAAGACCACTAAACGCGTAGAGGTCAAGATTGACCCGCCCGAAACGGTCAAGCAACCGAGGGTGGCTCCTAGGGCTGAAGTGATGAATGCGATGACCCGCAGTCAGCGCGTAGCGCTGAAGAAGCTGAGAGCAACCGACGATGAAGTCGACGACTTCATGGGGCAACTTGACTCCAGCATGTTGCTAAACCTCGACGATGCCGAGGATATGGCCCTGCTCGACAAGCTTGTTACTGATTCAGTTTTGACCGCTGAAGTGGTCGCGGCTATTAAAGCTCTTCGCTAATTGATAAGTGGGACGAAGGTTTCCTGGCTCCGGTGGTGGCGGCGGCGGCGGCGGCGCTAATTCCATTGGCGAATTCAATGTCGTCAAGATGTATCAATACTCTGGCGCGTTTACGTGGACCAAGCCCAGCAACCTTGGAGGGTCAAGGATTCTGGTCCATGTTTGGGGTGCTGGCGGAGCTGGTAGTCGAGAGCAAGGTTCCAGTCACGCTTATGGCGGTGGTGGCGGCGGATTAGCTGTCAAATCCATCGACATCAACGCCCTTAACGCCACTGAAACCATCACCATTGGCGCGGGATCCACGAGTTCTACTGGTAGTGGTGGATCATCAAGCTTTGGTAGTCATTGCTCTGCTTCTGGAGGTAACTCTGGATATAACAACGCTGTTAATGAAGGGAGCTCCGCGACCTACGGTGTAGGCGGACTGGGCTTGAACGGAGACTTCAACAAGCGCGGTGGCAGTGGCGGTAGCGGCTACTACGTGTCAACCGACGATGCAGGCGGGGGTGGCGGTGGTAGTGCACCAGCTCCATATGGACATACAGACGGATATGCAGGCGGAAACGCAAGGAGCACTTCTGGAAATGGTGGCGGTGGTGGTATTGGCGGCGAAGGGGGTGGAGACGCTACCTATCCGGGCCACGGCGGCGGAGGCAGCATGACCGCAGGTTTTGCTGCTGAACCGTCTGGCTACATGGTTCCTGGGTCAGGCGGCAATGGTCTAAACGGACCTGGCGGACAAGCTATCGGCAACTATGGGGCATTCACTTCTTACCAGGGAGGATTCATCAGACCAGGCCAAAATGGAAAAGGAAAACTAATTTTGGAGCCGAACTTTATCCAGTTTGGCGGCGGTGGCGGCGCTGGTGGAGTTGGATATCTCTATAGCTCCGGTCAAAATAATATGGACGCTGGTAATGGAGCCCCTGGTGGTGGTGGCGGCGGCGTTGGCATGCCTAATGGAATCAGCTCTGGTCACGGTTACGGAGTGAGGGCTGGGAGAGGTGGAATGCTTGGAGGTGGAGGCGGTGCTTCTTATGAGCTATACGCAGGCGACGGGGGGAATGCTGGCGGCGGCGGCGCAGTAGGTGGCGCAGCGGATGACAGTTATTTCGGAAACGGCGGCGCTGGCCTAGTAATTATTCAGTACAGGGACAACTTCTAAAAAGAAATGACAAACTTTAAGGCTTATTCTTACAACAGCTTTGACTTTTACCATAGTGCAGGGTCATTCACATGGACTAAGCCTTCAGACATTGATGACACAAAGCCAATCCTTGTTCATGTCTGGGGTGCTGGTGGATCAGGCCACGATATTTACTACGGTGGCTCGATTCCTGGGCACGGCGGCGGTGGCGGTGGATTGGCTGTCAAATTAATTGATGTCTCAAATCTGAATGCCACTGAAACAATTACTATTGGCGGAAGATCAGCTAACAGCGCGACTCAAGCTGGATCCTCTAGTTTCGGTAGCCATTGTTCAGCAAGTGGTGGAAATAGTGGAGTATGCGAGACATCTAACGAAGGCTCCAACGGTGGTGTTGATGGAACTAATAATTACGGAGTAGGAGGCAAGGGCTCCGGTGGAGATGTTAACCGTCGCGGCGGAACTGGGGGAACTGGTGCTTACGCAAATGGGAGTGAAAACGGTGGTGGTGGTGGAGGGAGTGCTCCTGCTCCTTATGGGTATAGAGATGGATTTAAGGGAGGCAATGGCCATACTCTTTACGCCTCAGGAGGTGGAGGTGGTATAGCTTGTCAAGGGCAAGATGCCGACGCTAGTAGTCAAGGACCTGCCTACACAGGTGGCGCTGGCGGTGGAACTATGGGTGGTCAGGCAGGGCGAACCCAAAGCCCGTCAACCCTTTACATGGCTGCACCAGGCCCTAATGGACTTATTGGTACGGGTGGGCAACCATTCCCAAGTTATAATTTTTACTACTCATATGGTGGTGGGGTAAACAAGCAAAGTTGGCAAGCAACTGGAGATTTTGTTTTAACTGCAAACGAGATTGCGCTGTATGGGGGAGGAGGAAATCCGGGTCAGTATTGGTATAACAGTTCAGAAAGAGGTGTTACCCCTGCAGGGAATGGCGGCCCCGGCGGTGGTGGTGGTGGATTAGGCAAACTCACAACTACAGGAAGTTATCAAAATGCTGGACATGGTGGATTCCTCGGAGGAGGAGGAGGCTCATGTAATTACTCTTGTCCCGGCCATGGAGGTAACGCAGGCGGAAGTGGTGGAGTTGGCTATTACACCGGAACAGGTACTCAGAAAAGTGCTGACAAGAGACACCCCGGAGGAGATGGCGTAGTGATTATTCAGTATGCACGATTGGTTTAGAAGTAAGTCGACTTCATATCTAGCTAACGTGTAACTAAGCATATGGCTTAGCCAGAACTGTCGTTTAGGGCTATTGATTTTCGATGGGTAGAAGGTTTCCTGGTTCCGGCGGCGGCGGAGGAGGCGGAGGAGGCGGAGGCATCCCCGGCGAATTCAACCAATACGAAGTATTCCACTGGGCTGATTCAATCACCTGGGAAAAACCTGCCGGGTTGACTGGAACCCGCATTCTTGTGCATGTGTGGGGCGCTGGAGGGGCTGGTGCCTTCCAAGGCTCGGGTTTGGGTGGAATTGGCGGTGGCGGTGGCGGTGGCGGATTAGCTGTCAAATATATTGATATCGCAAATCTAAATGCGACCGAAACTTTAACTATCGGCTCAGGCGATCAAAGCAACACAGGACAGGGTGGCTCGTCTAGTTTTGGTAATCACTGTTCTGCATCTGGTGGAAATTCAGGCGACAATAATACCGCTAATGAAGGAAGTTCAGCGACATATGGAGTCGGCGGCCTTGGGTTAAATGGTGACCTAAATCGCCGTGGAGGAACAGGTGGAATTGGTAGATCTGTTTCTTCCACTGACGTCGGCGGAGGTGGTGGCGGGAGTGCTCCTGCTCCTTACGGGCTGAGTGATGGGCATCGAGGCGGCAATTCGAACAGCAGCTATTCAGGAACAGGTGGTGGCGGCATCGGCGGGCATGGCGGCGATGGCTACTCCATGGGCACTGGCGGGGGAGGCAGCATGTCTCCTGGCAACGGCAGCAACGTTGGGTATTACTGCGGTGGCGCAGGCGGCGCGGGGTTAGACGGCGCAGGCGGGCAAGGAGCACCTGCGTATATGGGCTACTACTCCTACGGCGGAGATCAAAGCCCTGGAGCGCAGCCAGGAGAAGGCGGGGGCCGTATTACTCCTAACGAAATCTTCTTTGGCGGCGGCGGAGGTGGTGGTGGCACCCATTACACCCAGTCAAGCGGGGCTGCGGTTTCTCAAGGTGGTAATGGAGGCCCTGGCGGTGGCGGTGGTGGAGTTGGCCATGTCTCCGACGTAAACACGTACCTCGTTGGTGGAAATGGAGGCATCCTCGGTGGTGGCGGCGGTGGCGCCGCCTGGGTTCAAGGCGGCAAAGGCGGCTCTGGCGGAGGTGGTGGTGGTTGCGGTAAAGGCAACAACGCGTGCATCGGCCACGGCGGTGATGGCTTGATCATTGTTCAATACAAGGTTCTGTAATTGCTATGGCAAATTTCAAGCAATACTTGTTCAATGAAGTTGACGTGTATAGGACGGGTGGCACATTTACATGGACTAAGCCTTCAGATATTGATGACACAAAGCCAATCCTTGTTCATGTCTGGGGTGCCGGCGGTTGCGGTACAGATTATTACGGCCCTAATGTTGAGCCGAAAGGTGGTGGTGGCGGCGGATTAGCTGTCAAATTGATTGATGTTTCAAACCTCAATGCCACTGAAACAATCACTATTGGCGCTGGATCACAGACATATAACGGTATCGGCGGTAGCTCAAGCTTTGGTAGCCATTGCTCTGCTTCTGGAGGTAACTCTGGAAGTAACAGCACTCCTAATGAAGGGAGCGCAGCAACTACTGGTATTGGTGGCTTAGGTGTGAACGGTGACGTAAATCGTCGTGGAGGTAGTGGTGGAGCTGGTTATTACTCCAATAGTACGAATTCAGGTGGTGGCGGCGGCGGGAGCGCACCTGCGCCTTATGGGTATAGAGATGGATTTAGGGGTGGTGATGGACATACATGTTCAGGCGGCGGTGGTGGAGGTATAGGAGCTAGGGGAGGCGATGGAAGCTACACAGGTGGAAACGGCGGCGGCTCGATGAGCGGTTCTCCGAAAAGTCAGTCACCAAATAGTTATTTCACTGCTTCAAATGGCGGCAATGGACTCTTAGGGATTGGCTCACAGGGAAAAACTAGCCAATTCGTTTATGTCAGCTACGGGGGATGGTGTGGTTCATTTCCCGATAAAGGGGCAGACGGCCCTTTTATTATTTCTCCTAATGAGATTTTTATGGGCGGCGGCGGTGGTGGCGGAAGCTGTCAGTCCAGTGTGCTCGAGGCAGCGGCTGACGCTCTAGATGGAGGTCCTGGCGGTGGCGGTGGAGGCACGGGTCAGGAGGTGACCACCAATAATAATTATGCAAGTGCAGGCCAGGGAGGTTTTCTCGGCGGCGGCGGCGGAGTTCGAGGATATAGTTTCGGTCGCAATAGTGGTGGAAACGCTGGTGGTGGTGGCGGCTGCGGTTATTACATGTATGCAAACGAGTACTTGCAGGGTGGGGCTAGCTACGGGCATGCCGGATATGGCGGTGATGGAGTCGTGGTTGTTCAGTACGCAAGGAATTATCTAGACGCTGCTCCGTGATTTTTAAGGGAATAGTTCTAGGCAATCTTATTGCCCTAAATCTGATGTTTTTCTTGGGATATAAAACTGTCTCGGGAAAAATCAACTTGGCCAAAAGTGAATTGGCCCTTCAGGTAGAAGACCGCCTGTCCGAAGAATACAAGTACATTACAAATGGACTGAAAACCATTAAAGATGAGCTGCTGAGTACGCAGCAAGAAGTAGCCAATAAGGTCGTAAAAATCAGGACAAGCTTGCCCATTCAGCGCTGACATGCCAATACCTGATATTGGGATAGCTCAAAGCAGCATCCTTGATATCGGTGTTCATGTTGAGCCTGTAGGAGTTGATCTTTTAATACCGCAATTGCCACACGGCGTCTCGATGAGTCTGCCGATTGTGAATATGCCTGGTTGCGTCGAAGCGCACGTTGACTCAAACCTGCAGACAGGGCTTACAACCAATGATCCAGACCGTGTGGCGGTCTATTGCGATTCAGGCATGCCCTCGTTCTCTGGGATGAATTACCAGCCGAAACTTTCTAAGCCGGTCTTCAAAACAGAGCTGCCGAAAGTCCCGCCGCAGAAGACCGATCAACCTGAGCCTGCAGCAGTAAAGCCACCGTCATTACCTGGGCACTCGGTTTCCACAGCGCAAAGAAATGATGCGCCACTGATTAAACCG
>Ga0066865_10000481_pt1 | contig 10926 bp, 20 predicted proteins | sample ETN01SmetaG_2_FD_66433 | JGI IMG/M metagenome (GOLD analysis project Ga0066865, IMG submission 66433) | Marine microbial and viral communities from oxygen minimum zone, Eastern Pacific Ocean - ETNP2014F12-01SV265 | ecosystem: Environmental > Aquatic > Marine > Oceanic ...
AAGCAACACCACCAATTCCTCCGAACTGATCAAGCCCTGATGCTTTTTTATTTCTTTGTTGTTGTACTTGTTTTTCGCCCTCAAACAGCTTATCTATATAGCCAGCTATCTCGCCAACATCATTGGCAGTATTGATCATACTTTTAATACCATCAACCGCGCCTTTAACTAGTGCTATACCTGCCATTGTTTCCGCGATCATTTTATTAACCTCACATTTTCATTAAGAGAGAGGATGCTAAACCAACGAATATAACCGTTGATCCCATTATCATTGCTTCAAGTCTCCACAATCTTTTGTCGAGACCTGATAGTTTATCTTCTACTGCTTTATAACGTACAGCACATTCTTTTTCGTGTGCTTCTAGCTCTATAGCAACTCGTAGTTCTGGTGAAACTTCTTGTGCCGTTTTCATTATGCAGCAATTTCCATTAAAGTCATTGATGATTGTGAATTATTACTAGACCAATTAACTGATAAATTGCCATTTCCACTATCTCCAGCCATATAAACTTTATAAGTACGAGCAGTTCCAGCCGTTGTTGCAAGTGGATCAAAAATATTAAATAAAAGTTTAGGGCCAATCATTTCATATCGTTCATTAAAATAAATATCTTGCCTATTTCCTATTTGATTAGAAGTAGAGTCTCTATACAAGAATGCTTCATACCATTCAGCACCATTGTATTGATTTCCACATGCAACATTTACCATAACGTATATTTTAGAACCTGTTACTGTTGGTGTTATTGTTGTCGTAATGCCAGTGTATTCAGTTGAAGTTGAACCAGTAATTGCTTGGTTAACTCCATGCGTTGTGTTTACAACTTGCAGCACAGACTTGGTACGAATAGGAATACCAGCTGATGTAACTGCGCTAAGAGACTGATTGTTTAATTTTGTAAGTGCCATATCTGTCTCCCTATTGTGCTATTTCCATAACCGTTAAATTACTAGTTCCAAAGTGAACGTAACCGTAATTATCGCTAAACCCATAACTAGGTCGATTAATGTAAGTATAATGGTTAGAACTGTATGTATTCCCAGCTGTTATTTTATATGTTATTGCTGATGTCGTAGCTGGAGAATCCATATAAGAACCACTAGCACAGTTTTGTTGAAAACCTGAATTAGTCGTTTCAGTTGATTGAACAGAAAACCAAACTGCAGCTTGATTGCCTGTGGCATTTGCATTGACGGCGATTTGTGTGCTATCACGATAAAGCTTTACGGCACTGTATCTAGCACCTGTTTGGCTTGCGTCTGACAAAGCAGCAGTAATATTAAGATTACATTGAATTAATATTTTTGAATTATTTCTTGTTGGTGTAATTGAAACAGACATTACGTCATCAAAGCTTAACCCTGCAATACCTTGCGAATTTGTTTTATTAACTGATTGAACTTGAATAATACCGCCAGCCATCACTGGCATAATTACAGATCCTGCCGCATTTTGAATAGAGTCTACTTTTAATATACTTGTCATTTGTATCTCCTATCCAGCAATTTCAGTAAGCAAAAATGTTGAGGCAGTTCGGGCATAGTTGTCTGAGCCTCGCCTGTTCATATACCAAGTCTCACCACTTGCAGTTAATGCCCATTGCAGTTTATAAGTGATTGCGCTCGTTGAGCTTGGACTATCTACAAACATATGACCAGCTTGGTGGAATACATTGTTTGCACCATCATAGTTTTGCAAAAATACATTATGTGTATCTGCACCCGAACCATTACCAATTTCTGTACTGCCTCTCAGGAGTTTCATTAAACAACCAGTTCCTGTTGAACTGCCGCACAAGATACCAAAGGAAACTTGAATTAGTATTTTGCTGCTCGTTGATGTTGGCGTAATGGTTGCAGTCATGTTTGGAATATCAGCGTAAGAGGTTGATGAAATGGATGAAGCTGCCGTGCTTACGTTTGATTGCATTTGAATTACATGCCCAGCCGAATAAAGTTTTCCACCAGATGTAATCGTAGCTGCTGTAGTACCGTTAGTATGTTGGAGGGTTTCCACTCCTATAATTGAAGCCATGTCTTCCTCCTATCCCGCTATCTCTGTTGCCGCAATGTTACTTACAAAATACTCATCAGAAGTATTCACAGTGGTGTTGATATAAAAAGTTGTGGCAATGTTTGAAACAATACCTAGCTTATAAGTAATTTGTGATGTCGTGTTTGGACTGTCAAAATAAGTGAAGTAACCAACTTCACCAGTGCTGTTGTCATCCTCGGCGTAATGGGTTCTTGTTATAGCGGAAATGCCAACCTTTGAACCTGAAGTAGAACCAGTAAATTTCAAAGCAGTTGTGTCTCTGTAGAAAAACACAACGTGGTCAAAAGTAGCGGAATCACTAGCAAACTCACCTGCAATATGACATTCTAACTTAATTTTACTACTTGTTGATGTTGGCGTAATATTTACAGTCAAATCGCTAAACGCTGTGGCTGTGTTTGCACTCCATGCTTGGGTTGCCGCTGTGGTTAATTGCGTGTATTGCGTTTGAATAATTGAACCTGATGCTGGCTTTATAATAGAGGTAGTACCACCAGTAGTTTTAGGATGTATTTCATCTACATATAACTTACTCATATCACACCACCGTAAATGTGCCGTTAACAGTCAACGTAGCTGAAAGTGTAAATGGTCCTGCTACAAGAGCGTTCTCACCACTGGCAATCGTTGTATTGTCTGTTAGGCTGTTAGGGTTAACACGAATATTAGCTACACCACCACGACTAATAGTACTACTAAGTTTTGCTGTAGTAACTGAGTTATCTGTTGGTACTGTATGATTACCTACTTCTCCTAGTGCAAGAATATAGTCAATGCTGTCTGAAGAAGAAAGGTTAGAGGCGAACACAATGTTACTACCACTGACACTATAAGCGTCATTGGGTGCTTGTGTTACACCGTTAAGCGACACAATCAAAGACTCTGCGTTAGCTGGTGTAAATGCAGCACTGTTGTAAGTGAGTGCATACGTAGCTGTAGCAGACGCTGTGAGTGCGCCTAGTTTTTTAAAGTCCCCTGCGAGGGGTTGTTTGCCTACATATGGCATTAGTCAGCCTCCTCTATTGTTAGTTCTTTGGCTTCCACTTGGCGTAGAATTTCTGCGTAGTCTTTGTTTTCCTCATCCATAGGAACCCACGATTTAACCCCATTTATTTCAACTACAACAGCAGTATTTTTATTATCTGGGTTGTTTAACGGCGCTTTTATATATTTAGCATTTTCTATAATCATAACTCTGAATTACCTCGCATATTTAAAATAGCATTAAAATTTGCCGATGCTTTGTAAATATAGCCGCCGCTAGTTTGTTCGGGATAAAGGTTAAAACCACCACTGTTAGTATCAACACTTAGGGTTGGCTCTGCTCGTTTTTGTTCTGTCCAGTAAAAGTTACCTAAAGAAACGGTTGAATAGTTAGTGGGATAAACCGTTGTATCTAATAATTCATAATAGCGTTTACACTTGCGTAGCGTAGTTCCATAGTCTTCATTCTCAAACGGCGTAGCTGTATTTCCGATTTCAAGCTGCACTTGAGATAGGTAAAAGTTATTGCTTGTACTATCCAGCCAGTTTACTTGATTGGATGTGGTATAATGCGCTGCATTAGAAGACCAAGTAGCATTTGTACCATTTCCATCCGAGCCAAACGCAAGATTAAACGCAAGCTGAAATCCTAATGCATTGCTATTAACTAATGCCCCTCCTGATGCTGTAATAAATGATGTGCTTCCAGCCGTAGGGCTTATAGTAATGGTTTTCTTTTCCCATGTATTTGCCGATGAAATTGTGTACTCATTAGGAATTATATATCCTGTGTTATACGCTTTATATAAAGCTACTGTGTATGTTCCAGTTTTGTTAGACTTAACCCAAAACGAGAGCGTTATTGTTTTTGCGGATGATGTTCCATATTGTAGCGTTTGAAGATTTTGCGCCTCTATATTTTGGTAAATAACAGCATACTGACTAGCCCCAATGCTCGTATCAGCCGTAGTGCATTTAGCAAGAAACGAATAACCTGTTCCTGTCGGTGTATCAGTTGATTGTTCAGAAGTAACCGCACCGTCATTACTCAATAACCAACCCCACCTATCAACCGTATTTACCGTATTATTTACACCCGCTGTAGCTGCGGTGGCTCTTTGCCAAACCTGCATATCGCCATTTATTATGAGATTTCTATTACTCTGGATAGCAGCATCAGTCATGCTATCACTTCGTATTTTACTTAATGCCATTATAGCCTCCTATTAGTAAGGGCTATCACCAAGTAATGATGTATCCCACGCTGCTTTTAGCTTTGTAATTGTATCTGCGCTACTGATAGCTGAAGCTGCAGGTGCATCTCTAAGTGATTTCTTTTTATTAGTGCTTGCAGTCTTAGCAGAAGCATCATCAGCTTCTAAAGCTTTCATATAAGCTACATCTTCTGCTTCAAGAAGTGGTTTACGCACTTCTCTGATTTTGTCTTTAAATATATCTTTAGCTTTTGCAACATCTTCGCTAATTACTTTTTTATCACTATCAAGAACCCAAGCGTCACGAAAGTTACGATCTGCAGGTTTAGTAACAGAACTCGCAAGAGGAGTCTGATCACCTACTTTAATATATGTATCTACCATTAATTTCTCCTATGCGGCAAGCAAATCTTGGTTGATTTTCCAAGCATTTCGCCACTCTCTAGTTTTAGGTAATTGTTTTTTCTTACAGATAACCATCTTTTGACGATTACCTTCGTTATATGTTTGCCACACATCTGGAGGACAATCTTTCTTTATAAGATATTCTATAGCCTCTTCTTCTGTCATTGGACCTATAGGTTTTGTTTCGTGCAATAAATTTCCACGAGTGTGTTTAGTAAACCCTTCTTCTGCTTCATCCTTGGCTAACTCCCAGTACACCCATACAGGTGGAAGAATACCGCCTTGCATAGCTGCAGCCATCCAGTTAGGGTCAGGTACAAGTATCTTAGCGCACTCATCAATGTTGTCCTCATAGACAACCCGATAATCTGATTGCACACCATCTAGGTTTTCCTTTGCCCAACAGAGCCTATCCCATAAGTGTGTGCCTTGAAATTCTGGTGTCTGCATTATGCTAGATCTCCATGTACTGTGCTAGAAGAGGAAGTATCACCTAGTGCATTAGAATTATTATAAGCATGAACTTGATACGATGATGTACCTAAAGAGTCTATTAACATCATTCTTGCACTTCCGTTTGACCTACTTCCACTTCCGCTAACAGCAGAAAACGTATCGTTAGCCATAACATTTGTAAAATTTATTTGTTGTTTTCCTGTAGCTGTATCTCCTAAAGAACTTACGTTAAAGCTACCAAATAAGGTTTCACCAGTTACATTAGATGCGTGTCTCGCTTTTGCGCTACCATGAACAACATACTGCGTATCAAGTGCGCCAGCGGTGCTGTGTTCTAGGGTATCTGCTTTTATTTTTCCATTTGCCATTATGCTAGGTCTCCGTGAAGCAAAAACTTTATATTATCAAAATCATAGAACGCCCAAGTAACACCGCTGGAATTACCAGAATAACCATAAGCTAATCCTACACTTGATGTAGTTTCTGAATAAGCAGAATCACAAAATGCTCCAGTTCCAGTAGTAGGAGCCGCTGTAACTGAACAATGTGTATTAGCAAAATAATTAGCATTTCCCATATTATTGGTAAAACTAGTGGTTGAAAGCCCTGTCCCGTCATCTGTTCTGCTAGATTGATTAAAACTGCCTATTACCGCATTTGTACTAGAGTTAAAACGACTAAGACATTTTACTAAACCCAATTGCAGATTAGTCGTGGTTGAGTTGCCCTCGCCAGTAACGCTAATAGATCCAGCAGTACCTACGCCAGTAAGTTTATCTGTTTTTATCTCACTCATGCTAGATCTCCTGTAATCTTACCACTAGAATGGTCAAAATCAGTGTAGGCTCCTCCAAAAAAGTTAACTATTCTGTAGTTAGTGGTATTTCCAACTTGATACCAGGAACCGTCCAGTGCGTATGAGTTAGAAATTGTTGTGCATTTATTAAATGAACTAAAATTATTAGTAAAAGTTACATCTGTTCTACCCGTGTTAACATCTGTAAGCGAACTTTGATTGAAACTACCTAAAGATACTGTTGTTCCAGTTTGATCTACAATTGTCCAATGTTTTATGGCACTTTCAACTATATTTTGTGTAACACTAGTACCACCATCAGATTCATATACAGAAGTATTTTTAACTCTAATATCTACGCCAAGTGTACCGCCAGTTTTTCTAACTGTATCTGCAAGTATTGTACTCATGCTACCACCAATGTCGCACCAGCACTAACTGTGATGGTGACTCCTGAAGCTAGGGTTAATGGACCAGCACACACACCATTAGTGTTTGCGGCTACTGTTACTGAAGTGTTTAGTTCTTTTTCATGTACTCTAATAATGTTACCAAGTTGTGTAGCGTCACCAAGATATGCTCCTGCAGCACCTTGAGCAAGCATTGCTGCTGTCACCGATGCTGGTGAAGGAGTAGTTGTTTGAACTGCCTTACCTTGATAGACTACATAAAAGTCATCTGTACTTGCTACGTTACCTGTCATGGTAAGTGTTGTGTTAGCAACGTTATAAGCAACTCCAGGTTCCTGTCTAACATTGTTTACAAACACTTCTATTTCGTTAGCATTTGCTACTGGTGTGCTTAATGTATAGCCCGTACCACCATTACCTGTAATATCTTGTTTAGCTAAAGAAGAAAAATTACTATTAAATTGATTACCAATGTAACCCATAACTAATCCTCCTATGTGCTAATAGCATCAACAGCAGATACCCAAGCGTCAAGTGAGCTTGCAGTGTCAGATACAATCCAAAGCCTATCCCCTGATTGTACTACAATTTTAGCACCACCATCTAATGCTTGGAGTGTTGATCCTGCTGGAATCGGTGCATCTTTTACAACGTAGTACCGATTGGCTAGATTATCTGTTGCTCCCCCAGCTAACATATATACTGATACTGTAATCTGTTGAGCAATTCTATTTGCTAAATTTATCCCTACAATTGTGTCGTATGAGTCGAAATTAGCGCCATCAGGAATATCAGTTGCCGAGGTTCCAATGGACTTTTCAACGTACCTTCTAAAATTTTGTGCCATAAAGACCTCCTATAATGCGATTGACATTGCAATTGAAAACCCGTTTGTTGCAAAACCGCTAGTGTCTGTTGCTTCAATTGCTACCCATGTACCTACTGGTGCGCCCGTTCCGGACGGAGCAACTGTGCAATATTTAACAGCTTGATCACCTGTATTATAATACAAGTCACCCACTGCTACTGTTTTTCCTGCTGCTTCATGTGCGTTTTCGGCTGCTGCATCACTTGCATAACTACCATAATATTTTTCATCAAAGTTAGCTACACTACTAGCAGCTTGATCTGCCCAGTACTTAGCCGAATATTGTGCTGTACCGCCTGATCCTGTTACTGCTGTGGACATAACAAAGTTACCGCCACCTAAAGCCCATTGTTTAGCAGAGCCGTTAGTATTTCCCGCTTGCACACCAATAGCATATTCTTTAGCTGAGTACTCTGTATTATCTGCAGTTGTTGTTGTTTCAGTTGCCCAGTCTTTAGCGTTACCACCACCAGAGGCGTGGTCTACACCTGTACCACCTACAGCCCATGCTTTAGATGAATAATCTGAAGTACTAGGGACAACTCCGTTTACTTTTACAGCATAGTCTTCTGCTTTAGTAGCCTGTGTCGTAGCTGTTGCAGCTGACGTTGTTGCACTACTTGCTTGAGTTGTCGCAGTCGTTGCACTCGTGGCTGCATTCGTTGCACTTGTTGCCGCATTAGTAGCTTGAGTAGTAGCTGTATTTTTACTAGCGGTTGCTGAATTAGCCGAATTTGCTGCATTAGTTTCTGACGTTGCTGCTGCTGTAGCACTATTGGCTGCTGCCGTTGCGCTGCTTGCTCCTGCAGTAGCACTATTAGCCGCTGCTGTAGCACTATTACCTGCCGCTGTAGCAGAGGTTGTTGCACTGTTAGCAGACCCAGTAGCTGAAGTTGCACTAGATGCTGCTGAAGTTTGTGACGCTGCTGCTGCTGATTGTGAAGCCGCTGCGTTTGTTGCAGACGTACTTGCTTCAGCTGCCTTAGTTGTCGCTGTAGCGGCATCTGCTGCCACACTACTAGCAGAACTAGCAGCTGCTGTTGCACTGCTTGCTGCTGCTGTTTGACTACTTGATGCAGCCGTGGCACTGGCTCCAGCGTTAGTTGCGCTTGTAGCTGCACCAGTGGCTGAGGTTGCAGCGTTTGTTTCTGATATTTTTGCGGCTGCAGCGGCTGCTTCTGCTGCTGCTACATCGGCTCCTACAATATCGGGGATACCGTCAATAAGCGTATCCGTAAATAATCCACCATTGGCGGCATTATCAGTAGCTCCTGTAAAGGAGCCAGGTCTTGCTGGTGTAGTCATTATATTAACCCTCGTCCATTAAAGTTTACTTGTAAATTGCCACCTGAAGCATTACGTTTAGCATCTTCATCATTCGCTTCTGCGATTTCTGCTAGAAATGCCTGATTATATTTTGCTGCTTGTTGATCATCTTGAGCATATGCAAAGACTTCTGCTAATGCACCAAATAATAAAATTCGTTCATTTTCATCACGTAACCAATTAGGTGTTGCTGTACCAATATATTTTGTTGCAGTTGTGTTTGAAAATGTTATATCTGTATTATCTGCTATTGTTTGTGCAGTATCTACTACTATACTATTTTGATTACTTGCATCAGTTACTTTTGGAGGTGCACCTGTTGTTGTATTAGCAACGACACCTGTACCTGATAATTCTTGTCCAACAACAACTGTCCCCGATCTAGTATCATTAGTTATGTTGACACTGTTGGTTACTGCCACATTTATTTTAGCAGTTATATTTCCTGTAGCTGCTGCAATAGCTGCTGATTGAGTTGCGTAAGCTGTTGTATTAGCTACACCACCAGTTGTCGTAAAGTATAAATATGTAGTTCCACCTGTTGTAGTAAGAAACCCTGCATTATAGTTTAAAACGGTTACTGCATACGTTGCATTAAGGGCTGGTAATCTTCGATAATAGTAAAGTTCAATTGTATTCGCTTGTCGGCCTGTCCCTCCATTTCCAAACCCTGGGGTTAGAAACACAACATTTTGTTGTCGTGACCAATAATTTAAATTACTGTACTTTTCACTTAACGTATCATTAAAAGTTCGTATATCTAATTTCTCATTAAACACTCGTGTAGTAATACCAGAAGAATCAAGTTCTCTAATCTGGATAAATTCTACTAAATCGTATGGTAGTTGAAGTTCCGTAATACTACCTTGTGTGTTTGTCGCTGAAGTTGTAGCTGCAGTCAACAAACTGTTCTCATAAATAGCAACGTTCTCTAATGGTGGAACTCTTAAGGTTCGATATGCTTTATCTGCAGCATACTTAAGAGCATCTTGGATAATAGCATCACTTACTACTTCTTCATCTCTATTACACCATGTCCGAACAAGAGCTACTAGCTGAGTATAAGTCAGTGCCATATCGGGCCTCCTAATTAAGTATTAACTACTAAATCAGAATATTCAGATACAAGAATCTTTTTTAATTTTTTAAGATTATTTGGGTCACGCATAAAGTTAGGATCGTGTAGATCTAAATGATGCTCTTGCAAAATCTTAATTGCCACAATATCAGGGATGGTTGCCATCTTACGATAACCGTTTTTTGTACGACCATAGTAATCTTCTTTTTCTTTTTGCAACCTTACATTTTCTTTATATTGTGTTATATCTTGTTTCGCTTGCCAGTCTCCAGTTTGAAGATCAAAACCAGCGTGAATATCTTCATTAGCTTTCACAGTGCTGCTGCGAAATGTAAATTCATTTTCTTTTGCCATAGTGTCCTCTTTACTTAATTAAGCAGGTTCTGTATAAGATACAAACCGTCCTGACTTTCCAATGTAACCTAACTCTGCGCCTGTTGGTGCTGCCGTAGGATTACCATTAGTCGCTACGTTAGGTGAATTAATATCTAAGTGTGTGAGTTTATAGCCACCTGCAGCAACTGCTGCTGTACGCCATACACATGTTTCTGCGGGGTAAGTATTCCCGTTTGCTGTTCTTATAACTAGCATTTACTGTACTCCTATAATTTATGATGTTTTGTTTTGAGCAGGACCGCATCCAGCAACCCTACCACCTGCATTGTAGTATTTTGCTACATTACCACCTGACGCTTTATGCTTTACTAGTTTATCTATAGGCATTCCCATCCCTTTAGCAAGATCTTTAATTGCCTTTAGTTTTTCTTCTTTTGTTGCCATTATAGCCTCCTTTACAAAAAGAAAGGGGAAGCCCTAAGACCTCCCCTATCAATTAGCCTAGTTAAGGCCGTAAACAGCACCACAACCAAGTGGGTTGCGTACTTCAAGGGTGCACTCTTCAACCATCATTCCAACAGTTGAATCACCTTTCTGGCCTACGTCAACTTCCTGCATAGGACGCAGAGTAGCTACGTTAAACCACATTGGATCATAGATAAGAGCAGCAAAGTCTTTCATGTCTGGAATACCAGCGCCTGAGAAAGCTGCACCGTTATCACCCTTAAGAGCGACAGCATTGGTTAGACCCATTACGTAGTTAGGAACTACCATAAGATCTCCAAAGTCTGACATATAAACGTCTACTGACTGACGGAGTTTTCCACCAGCATCAATATTACGTACAACACCAGTATCACTAACCATTAGGTCAGAGAAGTCACGGCGTAGTTTTGGTGATAGCATGACCTTAGTAGCCTTACCACCTTCCTCATAGATTTTCTGCATAACTGCATCAATATCAGTGAGAGCGAGAGTACCACGAGCAGGAGC
>Ga0066865_10000483_pt1 | contig 10914 bp, 16 predicted proteins | sample ETN01SmetaG_2_FD_66433 | JGI IMG/M metagenome (GOLD analysis project Ga0066865, IMG submission 66433) | Marine microbial and viral communities from oxygen minimum zone, Eastern Pacific Ocean - ETNP2014F12-01SV265 | ecosystem: Environmental > Aquatic > Marine > Oceanic ...
CGTCATGCCATTGTGCGATAACATCTTTGTCATGATCTTCATCTGTTCTACTATCAAGTTCCTTAACCATATCAAGAACGTGTGGAAGTTTACCACCCCAAAGACATCCTTGATAATATACATCCATTAACTCATCTTCCTTAACACCTGCACGGGATATTTGACGAACTTCAAATGCACCAGGTGCTTTATTGTGAGGTTCCATACCAAGATAATGACATGGATGATGAACACCAATGTACTTCTTAGTATCATCAATAAGATCTTCTGTAGTTACCTTATCAACTACACGCATATCTGCATCTAAGAAGAGTAAGTAATCACAATCCTGAATATCATCAAATGATTTCATAATCATTTTAAATCTATACAGAGTAATGTAAGGCCACTCTAAATGCTCTTGTGGATATACAAGAACATTCTCTGGAGGTTCTGGTATCTCACCATTAGTAAATACCAAATACTTCTTCTCAACATCTGGAAGAAGATGCTCTTCACAACTCTCATACCAAGATGGTAAGAAGTCAAGATACTTATCAGTACCTATAAAAACAACAGCAACTTTCATTATACTACCTCCCATTCAGGACAATAAAGGTCTTTAGTATCTTGTGCCTCAAGATGACCACTAAACCAATTCTTAGGTGCTATAACTTTCTCACTATTAGATAACCAAGCACCCCACCAAGAGAATGAAGAGTTAGCAATAATATGTCCAGTACATAATGTCATAAGACATAAGTCCACATAGTTAACATTGCCCTCTGCAACTAGGAACCTATCACTATCAAACAACTTCTGTTCCTTACACCACTCTGCATCATCAGAGAAGATAATAACAGTACGATCATCTTCAAACTTGCCAAGTGCTTCCTCATAATAATCTAATCCAAGACTATTATGATGATCCAATTTTAAATAATCAGTTCTACGAATATGAAGTGCAATTGGTTTCTCTACCGTAGCAATCATATCTCTAGAAGGTTTAGCAAACTCTTCTTTAAAAGCAAAGTCTTCTTTAATCTCTTCTTTAATATTTTTAAAATACTTCTCACTCTGAAGGAACCCTTCTATGTTTACCCACTTAGGGCAACTGTTAAAGAGTTCCTCATCAAAAGCAAAAGATTTTTCCTTCACTGTAGGTCTTTCACCATCAACATATTGAACATTAAGATTGTGAAGATTCTTTAGTTCAAATGGATAAAACAATTGATGATGTTCCCACTCTTTGAAGTTACCCTCAGGAGGTGGTGGAATCATCCAGTTATATCCATTATTAACAGCAATACCTTTTAGTGAGGCATACTGGAACATCTGATTACCTAGTCTTCCTAGGAGTCCTAAACGATTAAACCCGATCATGATTCTCTTTATACCATTCAAAAGTTTTTTGTAGTCCTTCTTTGAGATCCAAAGTTGGTTCCCATCCAAGAGACTTAATCTTATCCACGTTGAGAACCTTCCTAGGTGTACCGTTAGGTTTACTAGTGTCCCAAACAATATTGCCAGTGTAACCAACTACATCAGCAATGTAACCTGTGAGTTCTTTGATAGTCACATCAACGCCACTACCAACATTAATAATCTCATCAGAATCATACTTTTCCATACAAGTATAACACGCTTCAGCAAGATCATCAATGTAAAGGAATTCTCTCATAGCAGATCCATCACCCCAACAAGCAAACTCAGGATCACCATTCAATTTTGCATCATGCATTCTACGCATGATACCTGGAATTACATGACCGTGTTCTGGGTGGAAGTTATCATTCTCACCGTATAAGTTTGTTGGTTGTAATGCTATAGCATTAAATCCATATTGCTCACGATAAGCACGACACATCCTGATACCTGCTATCTTAGCAATAGCATAAGCATCATTAGTTGGTTCCAAAGGACCAGTCATCAACTGATCTTCTGTTATTGGTTGCTTTGCCATCTTAGGATAGATGCAAGACGATCCTAAGAATACAAGTTTTTTAACACCGTGACGATAAGCAGCATCTATGACATTTGTCTGAATCATCAGATTATCATAGATAAATTCTGCAGGGAATTTCTTATTGCCTATAATGCCACCGACTTTTGCAGCAGCAAGAAAAACATATTCTGGTTTTGATTGCTCGAAGTAAGAATCAACCTGAAGTTTATTTGTCAGGTCACAATTCTTCCTTCGTACCCAGTATATGTTGTTGTAATTCTTTGACTCTAGATTTCTAACAATGGCAGAACCAACTAGACCGTTGTGTCCTGCAACGAATACTTTAGAACTACTGTCCATAGATACACATATCCTCAATTAATTCATCAAAAGAGATCTTAGGTTCCCAACCCAATTCCTCTCTTGCCTTACGAGCATCACCTAATAAAGTCTCAACTTCAGCAGGTCGATAGTATTTATCACTGCATCTGATGACTGTTTTACCAGTTGTTTTATCTATACCAACCTCATCTAATCCTTCTCCTTCCCACTTAAGGTTAATTCCAAAATAAGTTGCTGCCTTCTCAGCAAACTCTTTAACACTATATTGTTGACCAGTAGCAATGACGTAATCTTTAGGTTCATCTTGCTGGAGCATTAGATACATTGCTTCAACATAATCCTTAGCATGACCCCAGTCACGTCTAGCATTAAGATTACCTAGTACAAGATCCTTCTGTAAACCACAAGAGATTTGTGAGAGACCACGAGTAATTTTACGGGTTACAAAAGTCTCACCTCTACGTGGAGACTCATGATTAAACAGAATACCAGAGCAAGCATACATTCCATATGACTCCCTATAATTCTTGATGATCCAATATCCATATAACTTTGCTACACCATAAGGTGAACGTGGATAGAATGGAGTCTCTTCAGTCTGTGGAGTCTCTTGAACTAATCCATATAATTCTGATGTAGATGCCTGATAAACTTTACATCTATCTTGCATCTCAAGAATCCTTACTGCTTCAAGAACTCTCAGAGTTCCCATAGCATCAACTAAACCTGTATACTCAGGCATCTCAAAAGATACCTTCACATGACTCTGTGCTGCTAAATTATAAATCTCATCTGGTTTAACCTTTTGGATAACATGAATGATGTTACCTGAATCAGTCATGTCACCGAAGTGAAGAGTAATCCTATCAAAGATATGATCTATCCTATGAGTATTAATAAGAGATGCTCTCCTAACAATACCATGAACATCATATCCCTTCTCTAGAAGTAACTCCGCAAGGTACGATCCATCCTGACCCGTGATTCCAGTTATTAAAGCTGTCTTCATAGTATGGGCATTATATACTCTAAGTATAGCATAAATACATCTACATAACAATTGATCAAGTGAGTAAAGTACAGACTATCGAAGTCGATGGATATCACTTCTATAAAGTTACTGATATATTTCCTAAAAGTTTTTTAAAGAAGTTATATAAATCATCTGTTCACTGGTTAGAAAAAACTAGGAAGGATACCACAGAAGAAGTCTTCCCACCCGAAGCATCAGGGAGACTCTTTGAGCATGAAGAATTTAAAGAAGATCCTATATGGATAAGATATTATAATACCCTTGATGACATAGTAAAAGAATATAGTAAGTTAGTTAATATTCCTATGGATTATCTAAGTCGTCATGCGTCTTGGATTACTAGGTTCAAAGACTTAAACTTCCCACATAAGATGGAAGTAGATTTAGAAGAGAGATTAAAAAAACATACAACTGAAGGTAATATGCATGCACACCTTGACTGCGATCCAGTAACTTCAGTATTCTATCTAAAGAATCCAGATAAAAAATATGGTACTATAATAAAGAGAGCAGGTGGTCAGAATATGTTGAACATGGGTGAAGAGAATTCAATAATTATATTTGATGGTAGATTATTCCACAGTGCTGTGTACCCACCTATGTCAGTATCAGAGAAGTCACCTAGATATACTATAATCGCAGACTATGAATTTAAATATAGTATGCATCTTAGAGAAGAATCATTCAAAAGAATTAAACCAGTGATATGAAAGCACAAGTAAAAAAATTCAACGGGAATTATTTTTTAAACATACAAAATTTTCTTCCAGAAGAAATCCTAAAAGGTGTATTGGATAGTTGTGATGAATTAATTGAAGAGCATAAAAAAGATCCTCAGTATGAAGTGTTCCCACCCGAAGCAACTTGGAGCATCTTAGACAAAGTAGATGGAGAATATGTCTGGGATACTTTAATGGAGAGAGTTAAATTAGGTATAGTTCAATATTGTAAGATAGCAGATTTAAATCATAAACAAATATATCTACACTCATCATGGGTCACAAGATATAACGGTCTACCAAAAGATGATCCATTTGCAAAAAATAAAATAGACACATTTACCCCATATAAAAATCTTCATAATCATGATAGTAATCCTATAGGAGTAATAATATATTTAAAAAATCCTGACCCAAAATACGGGACTATGGTTAAAGTAAGTGATAAACAAATTTACATGCATCAAGGGGTAGAGAATACTGCTCTCATATATGATGCTAGACTATATCATAGTGCAATATATCCCCCACTAGAAATTGTAGAGAAGTCTCCAAGATACACTGTTGTTGTAGATACTGCTCTATCTAAATTCGATCCTTATAGAGTACAAACTATAGAGACTCCTGAATTTGATCCTACGGCAATACCCAGTCAACAACCTTCCTAATCTCTTTATTGTATAACCAGATCTCTTTGAGCATATCTGCATTGATATCATGAGATTCCATCTGCATAATTAAAGAATTAATATCTTTAGGGAAGCACGTTCCACCAAATCCCCTGTCATTATCAATGCCAGGAACCTGAGTATGTGATTCACCAATTCTACTATCTGCAGTAATACCTTCACGCACCCTATTATAATCCATTCCAACTGCTTGGCATAAATCATATATCTTATTGAAGTATGCTACCTTATAAGCAAGGAAGGTATTAGAAAAATATTTAATTGCTTCACTCTCATCTGACTCAACTATTATACTTGGGATATGAGGAAAGTACCTTGTAAAAAATTCAACAAACTCTCCACAAAGATATGAATCTCCACCAACAATATTTCTCTCAGCATTAGCATAATCATTTACAGCATTCCTTGCAGTAAGGAACTCTGGATTATGAATAACATTATGTCTCTCAGTATATTTTTTAGTTGTACCAATAGGAACTGTAGATTTAAGAACAAATGTACTAACGATATGATCTGGTAAATTTTCAAAAAATTTATCTAATATTGATAGATCACAACTACCATCCATACTCATAGGAGTAGGCAGACATACAAAAATAAAATCTTGCATTATAACTTCTTCTAAGGTATTGAGTGATCTATTCTTATCTACATCATAGACCTTACACTTTATCCTATCTCTTAGATTTTGATAGACAGCATTACCTACAAAACCATTACCAACAATTCCAATCATGGCAGTACCCAATCAGGTGGCATAAGAGTTTGTCCAAATCCTTTAGCACCAGTCGGAGGAAGATCCCAGATATACCATTCAAATATTATATTTGTTGGTGGTGAACTCTCTATATGTTCTGGGTTATGTGGTAATACATTATAACTAGGAAGATTTGGATATATTAATAATGAATTCTCTTCACCAAGATGTCTATATGTACCTTTTTTAGTTTCAATATGAGTTCCATATGCTTGATCTTTATTCTGTAAATAAAATACTGTTCTTATAAAAGGACACTTAACTTGTTTGTCATTAAGAACTCTAACATCTCCTCTATCTTTAACACCAGTAATCATACCAGCATCTTTATTAACTCTCCAATCTTTAAGATCATATGCATCCCCAGACTGATAAAACCTTCTCCATATAGTATGCTTCCAAGTCTCAGGATCTAATCCTTCAAACATATTATAACTTAATCGTTCAGCATAACATGAGAACGGTATCATAGAAGTAGGATTTACTCCAATTTGTTCAGCATATTCATGAATACAATCTCTTACCTTTAAGACAAATATATTCCAACACCTATCAATATAAGGAAAATAAGAACTAGGACTCAATGCTAATCCATGACAATCAATAACACATTCTGTTAGTTGTACTATACCATTATCAGCATCATATAAATTATCTTCAAAATGTCGTTCTAACTTCTCAAGTAATTCTAATCTTATACCCTCAGAGAATACATCACGTTTGCTATAAAATTCCATAATGTTTAGGAGAATATAATGGAGATGGTTTTTTAAATCGACCTGACTTTTTAGGACACATTGCACAAACAGTCTCTGCCTTTCTGGAGAAGAATTTCTCTATATCTCCATCAGGACTTAATGGTATGTATTTAAGATATGGTTCCCATTTATTTGAGAGATTATACTTCTCTTTTTGTAGAGGTAAATATGCTAAAGGAGCACACTTATATATTTTATCTTTATACAGTTGGAAGTTCTCCTGTCCTGTGGGACAGTTATCCCAACTCTCTTTAAAGTCATCACTTCCTATTGGTTCAATAGTAGAACCATAACCCACATATGACTTCAACCAATAATCAACTGCGTCATGTATAATATATTCTATACCCCAAGATTTAATCTTATCAATAGATCTATCAAATAATTTTAAATACTTCTCATCATCAGAATGTTTTGTGATGGTCAAAGTGCAATTAGTATCAGATAATGCCTTAGGAAAATCAGGATGTTTATCAATCAATAAAGCATTAGTTACTAATTCAAATACCTGATCAGATTCTATACTCCAAATCTCTTTGGTCATATAGATGATCTCTATAATATCCTTATTCAATAATGGTTCACCACCAAGAATAGATAACTCCCTTGGTCTGATCTTATCAATCCAAGGGAGATACCAAGACTTTAATTCATCTACTGTAAAATCTTCTCTATAACCATCGTTAGTAAAATGTCCACATCCCTGACAAGTAAAGTTGCAGGAATGTGTTACATGCCATTCCAAATGTGGTATATCAATTACCTTGAACCTTTCCATGTTGTCCAGGTTTAAAATATTGCATACCACCATCTCCAGCATACCAACCAGTAGCAATATACTTAGTTTTATTAGGTGGATTACCTCTATGTAAATGAGTGAATGAACCTGGCCATATAGCAATCCTACCATTCTTAGGAGTTACTTTAGTTTGTTGATATAAAAATTCTGTCTCACCACTATCTTCAATATCATTAAAGTAAACTGTCCAAGCAAGAGTACGTTGCTGTGCTTCCCATGTACTATCTTCACCATGCCATGCATGATACCCTTCCATAGGTTCAGTCTTTTGAAGTAAAACTAAACCACTATAGTAATTAAAATTAGCAAGGTATGGATACTTATCCATATACATACCAAGACATTTATCAACACACTCTTGAATAAAGAGTGCTTCACCAGGAGAAAAACTACCCAGTACAATTTGTTTGTCTTGTTGTACTGGGTTATTTCTACTAGAGATGTACTTAGTAGTTTTCCAATAATCAATAATCCATTTGGCAAAGTCAGGATCAAAGGCATTATCCCAGATCCCAATGAACTTATCCAAATAGGTTAATTGTATATCGGTTTGTTTATTCATACCACTCCCATAAGATCTTCTGCAATACACTGCATAATAGTATTGTAATCAGCATCAGGATCTTCTCCTAATACTTCCACACCTTCACTCACATAATACCTCATAACCTTTTTATACAGTTTTGGATTTTTTACATCTAAATAAATCTCTTTGTTTGCCGCAGCACGTAGGGTGCTTAGATCTTTCTTAAATTTAGAAGTGAGTGTCATTTCCTTGATGACTCTTAGTTTACGTTTATATATTATAGACGATACCCTTAAATATCGCAAGATGGTTCTACAGCGTATGATAGATCAGTAGGTGGCCAAACTGGTTTTTGTAATTCTCTTTTAGGTACACCAATGTTTTTCATCTCAACAACTTCAAACTCTCCTTCAATCTGATAAGTTCGTCCACGTCCACACTGACTCCATACTTCTTGGAAGTTATCCTTAAAGTATTCAAAAGAAATTGTCTCAACCTTTTCTGATGTGATTGGGTTCATTGTTCGATCTCCTCATCGAGAACTTCCTGCATGCAGGAGTATTTACATTTTTGACCTAGGTACTCTGTACTATCCCAATCGACAGGTCGCCAATGGAAGTACATGTTCCTATAATATTTACCCAAGAATGGTGTATTTCTTGAGTGAGGACACAAGCTTTCGTACAAAAGCATGTCTCCTTTTTCAAACGTCACCCTATGTATATTCTTATCATGATCGACAAATTCTAAAGGCCATTTAGTTCCTTCAGGACTCTCATCAATAAAAATTATAACACTGATGACATGAGTCTCTGCCTTATCTCTATGAATTGATAGAATAGAATTTGGGATGTATTCCCTTATTCCATATCCAGCAGAGAACTCAAGATCAACACCACACCACTCTTCCATTATTGGTTGTAATTGTTTAGACCATTTCCGAATGAGATCTTGTGGTAGGGTAGACCTCATATAATACACTTCTTCTGGTTTTCTGGCAAATCTAACTGCTATAGATCCACCCACAACATACTCACCATAGTCTTCATCAAATCCCCTGTCATCATTAATCTCTTCTTCAAAATTACATCTACTATAATGATCCATCATATCTTGATAGATGTCATCAGGAACTTTTAATTTCTTACATCCTTCTTTAGTGAACTGAGGCCATCTAACTGAAGGTCTCCAGTCACTTTTACCACCTTCCCATCCCTGATTTTCACCAAAAAATTCAGGCATGACTACCTCAACTTAGGACCATACATCCAAGTTACAAGTGATACTCTTCTACCTCTAGTTACTTTCTTTACCTTATGAGGAATTCTAGAATCAAAAACTAGAATAGTACCCTTTTCTTTTGGAGTATTAACTTCATTACCATGATAATCTATAAAAACTAAATCTCCACCATCATACTCACTAGGATCTGTCACTAAAACACTGGCACTTAACTTACGTGTCCAGTTCTGTTTAGTAGATGTTCCATAATCACTATGCCATCCATAGTGACCACCCTCCTGATACACAGAGATCTGAATACTCTCAAGAGTATTTAAATCATATTGCCATGTTTTTTTATTTGCTAGATTTATATAATGTGATATAACACTATTTGCCCAATGATCTTCATACCACCAATTAACTTTAGAGTTACGTACTGTGAGATCATTTCTTCCATATTGATCACCACCTACACCACCATCTTCAAATGGAACTCTATCTTCTTCCATCTGTTTGAGTTCCTTTACCATAAGATCAACCAACTCAGATGGAAGTTTCTCACGATAAAAAACGACAGGATTTTCAGCAATTACATGAGGTTCTATTTCTGACATAACACACTTTTAGATAGTCATATTTTATATTAAAGATTGTCAGTTGTCAATCTCTGCTTTTATGTATGAGACAATCAGAACTCCTCTCCTACCACTACTTCTATTGTATGCATAATGTTCTCCTTCTTCATCAAATACATTTAAATCTCCATTACTTAATACTCTAGTCTCACCACCACATACCAATGCACTATCACCGTCTTCTGGTATGTCTAAAGATAAATGAAATTTATATACTGTCGAATCCATATACTGAGGATCTATTCTCTTGTCACCATCAGCATGAGGATCTAATTCTGCACCAGGTTCTAGTATAGAGAAGACTGCAAGAATTGGTCTTATATCCTGTGATAAAAGTAAATCAGTGGTAAAGGAATGTCTTACTTCTAATGGTGTAAGTTTGATTTCTTTACGACTAAAAACTAAAGGACATACTTGCCACATATATCCAGTATACTCTGGAATAAAACTCTCAAAGTCATTGGAGTCAGCAGTAAGATTATAAGTATGAGAATAATCAAAGAAATAATTACTATCTCTAAATCGGATATAATCTTGTTTAATCTTGTCTAGATTATTTGTAAAGATCTTAGGATCTATTTTTGTATCTTCGTTGATAAACATTTATATAGGTTGTAAAATGTAGTCATCATCATAGATGGCATACTGCATACCATCTTCCTTAACATCACCAAAGTTGAATACTTTCTTTGATAGAATACTTCTCTGAATAGTTCCTTGCTGCTCAGATTCTTTGGTATGACCCAAATCAAATTTAATTCCAAGTGGATCAGAGACAATTATATCTCCAGGTTCTCCTTTAAGTCCTGCCATACCAGATTCAGTTCCTACTAACAACTTCTTCATTTGTCTAAAACTACTAACAGCAATTTTAGCACGTTGTTTAGCAGTAAAGTTAGTTGGATCTACAAGGTATTTAACATCCCACCCAACATCACCAACTCTACCTGGTTCTGGATATTTAATATTTTGAATTAGATGTTTGATCTTATCTGTAACTTTAGCAGGAGAATGCTTAGGTCTTAAGTTCTCATATGCAAGATTGATATAAGTTAATTTATTCTTATACTCAATTACATAAGGACAAATAACTATTCCATTACCATCAAATTCAAATCCAAACTTAGTTCCAACTTTAAGGTGAACTCCCTCAATTGGTGAATCATCTTCAAACCCTAAGGTCTTTATATAATCATGAATTTTCATCGTACCTCAAAATTTAATCGTTTAACTTTTCTTCTCTTCCTATTCTCTTGCCACTCTAATTCTTTTCTACTAAGTGAGGTCTCTTCCACACCATGAATGTGGTTAATCATAACAACACTACTAAGATCTTTAGCACTCACTGTCTCCTCACTAACAATCATTTGATTGGAGCAACCACAACACTGAGGTTTTTTAGTGCTGGCAATTTCAACACCACACATATTACACCTGACTAGTAGCATCGTCTTCCTCCTCTGTGTCGAACTCTGTAATAGCATCAACAGGAACTTCTGCTTTTCCTA
>Ga0066865_10000493_pt1 | contig 10826 bp, 10 predicted proteins | sample ETN01SmetaG_2_FD_66433 | JGI IMG/M metagenome (GOLD analysis project Ga0066865, IMG submission 66433) | Marine microbial and viral communities from oxygen minimum zone, Eastern Pacific Ocean - ETNP2014F12-01SV265 | ecosystem: Environmental > Aquatic > Marine > Oceanic ...
TCTGAAATTGAAATAAGAACTCTTTTACGGAGTAAAAATCTAATTAAGTTAAATGAGGTATTATTTTTATTTAGTGGAGATGAAGATCAACTAAATAGAATTGTAAATAAGTCAGTATCTGTTAAATGGATATTATATGAACCCAAAACGATACCTATAGATGAAATAATTGATAATGTTAAAATAAATAATTTAGATTTTGAAGTAGAAAGTTTTGCTGTTGAAACTGAAACAATTTTTGAAAAAGAAAATGAAATATCAACTTCACAGTTGAAAATGAAATATGGGAATCTAATAAAAAATAAGTATAAACATATGAAAGTTGATTTGAAAAATCCTCAAATTAAATATATGATCATATTTGTGGGTAGGAAATCATATCTTGGTTGGAGATATTATGAAATGAAGAATCAAATGAAACAATTATCAATAGCTCCTAAAAATTTACCATTTGGAGGAGGTGGAGCGATGAAACCATATTTTGTCAAATTATTAGTGAACTTATTAGAAAATGATAATGATATAATTTTAGATCCTTTCTCAGGACATGGGGGGATTCTAAGGGAAATTGAAAATTCGGGATATCTAAGTATGGGTTTTGAAATATCATACAAAATCATTAGAGAGTCATTAATAAATAACAAATACAGTAAAAAAAATAATATTTCGTTGATAGTGTGTGATGCACTAAAAGCTCCATTAAGAAAAAATTCAATCCAACAAGTAGTAACAGATCCACCATATTTCATACAGACATCGACTAAAGCAAATATTAAAGAAAAAATTGTAGAAAAATGGTTGATTGATCAAAAATACAAGAGAGTAATTTTTGCAATTCCTAAGCGCACGAAGGTAAATATACCAAAGAATTATAAAATTGTTGAAGAAGTAGATGAATATATACATAGATCTTTAACTAGAGTGATACGTGTTTTGAGTGAGCAGATATGAGTGGTGCAGAAATAACTATAACTTGTTTGGGATCTGGTGGCGCAATACCTCCAAATGGAAGGTATCATCCAAGTATTGCAGTACGACATCAAAACGGACTCATTTTATTAGACTGTGGTGAGGGAGCTCAATTTAACTTAAGGAAATATCAAATTTCTATAAGAAAGGAATTTGTGATTTGGATTTCTCATTTACACTCAGATCATTTTTTGGGAGTACCTGGTTTAATTGCATCATTAGAATTATTAGATAGAAAAGAAGATGTCCATATTATAGGACCATATGGGGTTAAAAATACAATTTCAAAATTATTAGAGGCTAATTTTGTTTCGACTACATTTAATGTAGTTTATATAGAGTTAAAGACAAATGATGAATTTATAGGAAGTGGTTATACATTAGAAACTATGAAGGCTTTACATGATGGAAATGCGATGAGTCTATTGATAAAAGAAAATGATGTAAAAGGAAGAATTAATTTGAAAAAGATGGAAAAATTGGGATTAGAACCAGGTCCGGATATAAGTAAATTACAGCGTGGTGAAAAAATAACGGTAAATGGTAAGGTCATAAAGCCATCACAAGTAATTGATAATAAGAGAAGAGGGAGAAGAATATTTTACTCTGGAGATACAATGTATAATGAGTTATTAATTGATAGAATAGGTGATTGTGATTTATTTATTCATGAGGGAACATATCCAAATGAATTAGAGGAAATTGCAATTGAAAGACAGCATTCAACAATATCACAAGCGGCAGTGTTAGCATCAAAGATTAAACCTCAAAAATTATTGATAACTCATTTTTCATCAAGAATTGTAGATTTTAAAAAGGAACACAAAATTGCTAAGAAAATATTTGAACAAACATACCTTGCGTATGAGGGATTGGAAATAAAATTACCTTACTTATACCATAAAGATAAAAATTAAGATATTTCTTTCCCTTTGAAGGTCTTAGGTGAAAGAACATCTATGACATAATTTAGATTATCTGATACTAATTGAAAGGATATAGGGCCATTAGGGGGTTTATCATCAAGGTCTATTAAAGACAATTTATTCATCATTGCAGCTTGTTTGTTAAAATATATTGCAGTGATATTATTTAGAATAGACCGAAATAATCTTGAACGTACAGTATCTAATAATTTTTGTTCTCTTATCCAATCACCAATTAATTGCAAGGATGCGATACTTGAGGCTCTTTTCACAAGAAAAAAACCATCTGATCTATGGTCTTCAATTATTGGCCCGTCTAAAAATTTATTCAATATTTGTTGGATAGTATTTTTGGTTTCTGTTGGATTGCACTTGGCTTCAACAATAATTTCAAGGTATGAGGGAGGAGCTACTTCAGCGGAGGTGTCATTTGAATTCATCATGCCACCTATTTGTTTTGGATTTCTTCTAATACTTTAGAGAATATAATATGAGCTTCTTGAACAGTATTTGGGGACATAATTAAATAATCAGACAATGCGATGACATCTCCAATTCCAACACTTAATTCTATTTGATCTCTTCTGTCGAAGCTTAATTTTGTATGTGCATCATCAATACGTTTTCTAGAAATAGATCGTTCATATCTAATTTTTGGATTTGCATGAATTGCCACCATTATTATATCTGGAAATTTATTTTTGAAAAAATTTATTTCATCCATTGATCTTATACCATCAATTAATATTCTGGAATGCCCTTTATCTACTTTTGCTATAATTAAATCCAATGTACGTTTTGCAATAACATCTTTCCCAAATGTATTTCGGAGATCAATCATTATTTTATTGGAGTTTAATCTATTTACTTCTAAATTTCGTGATAATATTTCATTACGGATGATATCGCCCATTATAACTTCTTCATAACCATATGATTTAGAGATTATTGAAAATTCTCCTTTTCCTGAAGAAGGAAGACCAGTTAATGCAATTATAATAGCATCCATAATATCACATGAGGACAATAATTGTATAAGTATACAATTTTAATATATATTGCATCAAATGTTTTTATTTATACTTTTGTTATGCTTCAATGGATAAAATACTAAAATAAAATATTGAAGATATAATTAAAATAAAGAAAAGTGGTAGTGATACCCATAAATGTACCTTTGATTAAGGAGCCACCCGTCATCAATCGTTGCATATCTTTGAATGTTGAATTGTTATCCAAACCTTTTGAATTAGTCCAAGCCTTTACATTCATAGATCCTTGATATGCGGACATACCTGCAAAATATGACATTGCAAAAACAAAAGCAAATAAAATAAATAAATAACCCGAAATAGGTTCTGCAATTACTTTTATGGAATTCATTGTAATAGATTGACCTTGGATAAATAAAATTAAAATTGAAACTAAATTAATAATTAAAAAACATATGAGATTGTAAAAAAATATAAATTGAGAGACATACTTAATTTCTTGTACGATTGCCTGTTTTGTATCTGGGATATCTCCATGAATATGCTTATTCATTAATTCTTCAATATCATTTATTTTATCACTCACAATTCATATAAAACATTCGATCTTAAGAATGTTTGATATTATGAAAAGAAAATACTTTTTTTTTATATAATTTTATATCACTCGAATTGATTTTTATTGAAGGATTATTTTATATATGAAAATTAAGTTCTTGATTATAGAGGCAGACAAATTTAGATGGTACCTAACATTTTTGAGAGTAGAAAAAGTATAAATGATGTATTTAGGGATAGACATACATTATTACCTGAATTTATTCCTGATGAATTACCATGTAGAGATAGAGAAATTGAACAATTAGTTGCAAATTTAAGTATATTATTAGACCCCCATAGATCAGTATCAGTTAATTTAGCAGTAACAGGACAACCTGGTGTTGGTAAAACAACCCTTGCCAAGAAAACAATTAGAGATTTAAAAAATGCGGCTATGAGTTCGGGCATAAATTTAGATACATTTTATGTCAACTGCCATTCGTTTAGAACAAAAACTTCGATTTTAAGGAGAATTGCCCTAGAAAAATTTAATATTCAAGGAAGAGGATTCAGTGATGAGGAATTAATGGAAATGCTAGCACTTAGATTAGAGAAGGAAGATATGCGATTGGTATTGGTAATTGATGAAGCAGCTATGTTGTCAGGTCAAGATGTACTAGCTTTCATTCACATGAATGAATTATTTAACCCTGAAATTGGGAGATTATCAAATATAGTATTATGTAGACGATCTGATTGGCTATTAATGTTATCGGCTCCATTATCTGGTAGAATTCAGGATCAACTTAACTTAGAGGGTTATGATGAAAAACAACTAAAAAAGATATTAAGTTATAGAAGAGACTTAGGACTATATGCAGGAGTATTGCCTGATGGTGAGCTTGATTTGATAATTGAAATATCAAGTAGAACAAGAAATGCAAGACATGGTATAGAAATTATGTTAAGGGCAGGCATGATGGCAAATGTTAATGGATTAGGGGCAATTTCGGCAGACCTTATTAGAGCGGCAAAAACAGAAGTTTATCCTGAACTTAGATCTGATGTTTTTCATGATTTAAAATCAGGAGAATTACTAACTGCATTAGCAGTGGGTAGAGAGCTCACAAAATTAGATGGATTAAATACAACAATAAATGATGCTTATGAGGAATATTCAAACATTGCAAGTGAATATAATGAAAAAGTACAATCAATGGCAACCTTTAGGTTACATATAACTACATTGGAAAATCTGGGAATTATTTCTCATATTGTGAATACGATTGAAGAAGGAAGTAGAGGAAGAAGGGGGAAAATTAGTATATTTGATATTCCTGCACAAATTTTAGTTGAAAGAGTATTAAACGTACTAAGTAAAAGAAGTTGAAATATCAATACCAGACTTCTTTCCAACCAAAAAAATATGCAATGAGATTAGAACCAATATGTAATACTAATGTAAATGGAATTACCCACCACCAATTTAAAGGAATATTCACAAAAATTTCTGCGAGAATAAAAGCTACAAAAATAAATCCAATTTGATCCACAATCGGGAAAGGAGCACCTGGTTTGATATTAATACGTCTTTTTACGAATGATCCTATTGCATCACCTAGAATCGCCCCAAATCCCATTAAAGGACCTATAAATAGTTGATAACCTTCTAATTCAGATTCATAAAAAATTTCTGGAAAATATAATGGTGCGACTAAACCCACGAGTAGGCCAACTAAAACGGCACTAATTAATCCTCCATTTGTTTTGTGAGAACCGAGTAAAGCTTTACCATCTTTTAATTTTAACCCTCTGTCAATACGTCCTAATCCAGAAACAAAAACAGGTACTGCGTTAGCGATAAATGCTGGAGCACCAAATACTATTGCATAATATAAAGTATTTACCCATTCAGCAATCATATATATAATATATAAATGAGTTGTATAATAGTTTATCTTTTAATTTTGAGATTGATAATAATTTATAGTTTTTCTAATAATTTTTTAATAGACTTTAGAACTGCTTCTTGATGCCCAGGATAGAAGAGAACAGATATTGAATTATGACTATTGGTACAATTAATACCTGATTTTTTATCTGCTTTTTCTAATGATTTAGCAAATTCACTGTATGAAAATCCTTCTCTGGAAGAGATTAATGAAATATATGAGTCTGCAATACCTAATGTGAAAATAGGTTTGGGGTTTTCAGAAGCGGTAATTGTATGAAATTCAAATAATAAATCATATGATGAAGGGTAATTCATTCTTTGTGAATATTTATCTAAATCTATTTCAAAAATGGCATCACCATTTTTTAATTCCTTCTCTGAAACATTATCTTTTATTTGATTTAATGATTCTTCGAATTTGTTTTTTGCAACAGGCGATATTGTGTTAACTAATTGTTCAGATCTTAAAGATGGACCTGATAAGTGTAAAATATTTCGAGTTACTTCGCCTCCATCAAAAAATCTGAGTCCAAAGTTCACATATTCTATAGAGAATTTTATATCAGATATCAATGATGGGTTAAATCCATTTTCTGCTGAAATTTTATCATATGCGTCTCCTATCTCTGATTTAAACTTGTTAGAATAATATGAAACACTTGATAGATGAGATATATTTTTATTTATCTCATTTTCCATTGCAACAAAATTGGCAAGTTCTGTAGAAATCATACCAGATGTAATTTCTGAAATACTATTTTTTAAACTTGGATTAATTATAGTTGTTGCAGTTTCTTCAATTTTAGAGCCAGCTAAATTATGATCAATTACAATTGATTCAATACCATATGCATTGCATAATTCTAATGCAGGTACTGATTCATTTGATGATCCAAAGTCGATCAATACGTATAATGGTAGATTGGTATTATTCCCACCCTCATCTAACGCAAAGGATAAATCCCGAGATACATCACTGATTTCTAATACTGAACTTCTATGTGGTAATTTTCTTATTATTCGACGATATTCTTCTTTTTTTGCTCCATGTGTTTTCATAAATTTTCGAATTGCAAAATCTATGGCATATGCTCCTAATGTACCATCAACACTAGGTGAGTGATATCGTAATATAATATTCTGACCTCGTAAAACTGCAGATCGAATTTTCTTTGCTGCATCTACAAATTTAGATTTCAATTCTTCATAAATATTATGTGAGACTATAAAGCTATTATCTGATAAAGTACTTGCATTCTTTTGGTTCATATTGGCTAATGAGTCCATAAAATTCAATGCTTCTTCTGCATTTGCTTTTTCTAATTGATAAATTTGTATTCTTGGTTGTTCATTATAGTATCTGAACCGTCCTATTAACTTAGCCACAGTTTTTCTATTAATTTTGGGGTATGGATCACGATTATTATCAGTATAAGCTGTTCCTTGTATTGATTTACCATTTTCATCTATAATTGTGTATATTGTAGGACCATTTGGGATTTGAAATACATCAACTATTTGACAAGTTAATTCTCCTACATTGCCTACTTGTTGACTAATTTCTTCAATTGTCATAGTATCTACTGGAAGGTGTTTCTTTACTGTTTTAAATTTTGGCAATTCTATTGGGTTAACTTTAATTGGGGAACCACTTCTATCTTTTGGACTTATTGGCCTTAATAAACGAATAGGCAAAATTTGAGATATATATGGATTCATTTGTTTATTTGGAGCGAATGTACCTTTAAAACCAGCACCTAAATCTAAAAGAACACCTCGGTTATCAATTTTTATTACCTTGGCTGCTAAAGCTCTTTTACCATCTAAATATTTTTGATCTAAGGGTTGTGACAACTCAATAATAATAGGATTATCGAGACATGCATTACAAAGCATTTCCCCTTCTTGTTCTAAACTATTTCCACAAACTAAACAATTTTGCATTTTACCAGTCCCCTCGCATGTGTCACATTGTTCTCGGTTGAATAGTTTTCCTTTACCTTTGCAAGTTTTACAGTCATTTTTTTGATTTGAAGAACCCACACCCAAAATTAAATTTTTTGAGCCTGTTCCCTTACAATCTGGACATGTTTGTTGCGTGGTATGAAAACCTTTTCCGAAACACTGTTCGCACTTTGCTGACATTTATATGATTTTACAATTTTTATTTATTATAATTGTCACGTTATATTACATTAGTTCTAAATTTTTTATTAGATAATTAAGGCATATTAATGTAAAATATTTTTTTATTTGATACTCTCGATCATTAATTATTAATAGATTAATATTGAATCTGACCTTGGGAATGAATATATGAATACTAAAAATACAATTCTAAATGAAAAATGGACTAATAGTGGTTCTACATTAAATATTTCAATACAGAAAGATGTGAAATGGGATGAATTTAAATCAAAAATTTTTGAATATAATGATAAGGAATTAGAAATAATTAGAAAATCATTTTATTATTCTGTCAGTTTACACAAGGGGCAGAAAAGAAAATTCAGTTATGAGCCGTATATTATTCACCCGATTAGAGTTGCAATAAATCTTTATGGTGAAAAATATGAATTAATTGCAGCAGCATTATTACATGACATTGTTGAGGATACCGAAATTAAATTATCAGAAATAGATGATGAATTTGATTATGATATTATGATGTTTGTAAAGGGGATGACAAAAACAAATAAAATATCGATAGTTGATGCTTTGAATTCAGTATTAAGTAATTTCCCTGAAGTTATCTTATTGAAATTATCTGATAGGATAGACAACATGGAGGATAAGTTTAATTATTTACCTAAAACTTCTAGAAGAAGATATTATAATGAAAATAAATTAATTTTAAAAATAGCAAAACAATTAATCGAAGAGAATAAAATAAAAGATGTAAATAAATTATATGATAAATTGGAATTATTACATGATTTCCATTTGAATTATGAAAATTTATCGAATTGAAAATAATTATTTTTGGCCTAATATCACTTTTTTGAACTCTATGGGATTTGTGATAAAAATATTTTTCGCATCGGCAGTCAGTGCTTCGATAGTTGCTGCACCGTCATCTTGCGCGATTAAATTTACAATTTCGGGTTCCTCAGTAAGTACCATTTCACAAAAATTTTTTATTTCTAATATGTTTCTCCACCCGACTTTTGATTTATCTATTTCGGGTAGACCATCTCGGATGACTTTTGCACCTATTTTATAATTTTCTAAATTACGAAAATATTCCATATAAGTTACATAAGAAACAAACGCGCGATATAGAGATACATCCATATTTGACAAGTTTCGCTAAGACTGATAAATGATAAGTTATATGATTGTGAAAATAATAGAGCTCATTTTTTTTATTAGATCTTTATGTATAAATGAGTTATAATTTTGGTTCAATAGAAAAATGATAAAAAGATTTTATGTATTAGTAAGTAGGATAACATTGTTAAAAGAAAATTTAGAGGAAGATATCAAAAATTGGTTAAATGAAGATATACCTTATTGGGATATCTCTTTACCATTAATTCCGGATAAGATAACAAATTCTGAAGCAGAGATTATTGCAAGGCAAGATGGAATTGTTGCAGGATTATTTATCATTGAATTTATATTAAAAAATCGAGAGATTGCAATTTTAGAAATTATTAAAGAAGGAACAAAAGTAAAGAAAGACGAAGTTATAGTTAAAATCAAAGGAGAGACTAATAAAATACTACTATTGGAAAGAGTTATATTAAATATATTAGGGCATTTATCTGGGATTGCAACTTTAACCAATAAATATGTTATGAAGATTAAGACAGTTAATAAAAAAACAATAATTGCAGCAACAAGAAAAACAATACCTGGACTTAGAAAATATCAAAAATATGCGGTGAAAATAGGGGGAGGAGATACACATAGGCTAAACTTATCATCAATGGCTATGATTAAAGAGAATCATATCGTCATGTATGGGGGAATTATTAATGCAATAAAGGAAGTAAGAAAATTAATTTCGTTTTCTCAAAAATTAGAGATAGAAGTGAAAAATCAAAAAGAGGCTTTAATAGCGGCAAATGAGGGTGTTGATATAATAATGTTAGATAATTTTGAACTGAGCGAAGTAAATCAATTAGTTAAGAAATTAAAAGATATCAATCCAAAAATGCTAATAGAAATATCAGGTGATATTAATGCGGATACTTTTGATAACTATCTTAATACAAATGTAGACATAATTTCAATGGGCGAATTGACACATTCAGTCAAAAACTTCAATTTATCGTTAATAATTAAAGAAAATTTATGACCTTAGGCTAATGTAATTAACATAGAAAATATCTGATTTGATATATGACTAAGTTTCAAAAAAGAGAAGAAATTTTTGAAACAGTAAAAAATAATGTATTTGATTTGATAATAATTGGAGGGGGAATTGTTGGAGCAGGCACTGCAAGAGATGCTGCATTGAGAGGATTAAAAGTGGCATTATTTGAAAAAGGTGATTTTAGCGCAGGTACCTCATCTCAATCAACTAAGCTTATACATGGAGGATTAAGATATTTAAAAAATTATGATTTTTTTTTAGTTAGAGAAGCGGCATTAGAAAGAAAAAAATTAATTGAAATCGCACCTCATTTATGTGATATTAGAGATTTTATAGTACCCAATTACAAATGGAGTCAAGATCACATCCTTTTGTTAAGACTTGGATTAATAGGATATGATATTCTTTCTTTTCCTAAAAATTTAGGGATGCATAAATGGTACAATAAAGACAAAATTGAAAAAATAGAACCTCTGATAAAAAATGAAGAACTGCGAGGTGGTGGAATAATAAAAGATGTGATGACTAACGACTCTAGATTAGTTATAGCAAATTTGCAAACTGCTGCTACTGAAGGGGCATCAATCATAAATTATTGTATAGTTGAAAATATTATTAAAAAAGATGAATTATATGAAGTAAAAATATGTGACTTGGAAAATGGTGATAAATATTCGGTGAAGACAAAGGTTGTAATTAATGCAACTGGACCATGGAGTGATTTAGTTTCAAAAAAGTTTGATGAAGAACGCAATAATAAGTTAAGATTGACTTGGGGGGCTCATTTAGTTTTAAATAAAAAAACGGGCACCCATCCGGTATTAATTGTAAATAAAGATGGAAGAGCAGTATTTTTAATTCCCCATGAGAGGTTTGACATTATTGGTACAACGGATATAGACTATAAAGGAGATCCTGACTTAATTGCACCAACTGAGTTCGATAGAGATTATATATTGTCATCTATTAATTCAATATTACCTAATAATAAATATTCAAATGAAGATATTTTATCGGCATTTTCTGGTTTAAGACCATTAGTTTTGAAAAAAACAGATACAAGTGAGGGAAAAGTTTCTAGAAAACATTTGATTAGAGTAGAGGAAAACGGAGTAATTACTGCA
>Ga0066865_10000499_pt1 | contig 10783 bp, 9 predicted proteins | sample ETN01SmetaG_2_FD_66433 | JGI IMG/M metagenome (GOLD analysis project Ga0066865, IMG submission 66433) | Marine microbial and viral communities from oxygen minimum zone, Eastern Pacific Ocean - ETNP2014F12-01SV265 | ecosystem: Environmental > Aquatic > Marine > Oceanic ...
CTACACAACACTATGCACGTGGTGTTGCCTATGCTTCCAAGGGAATGGTTCCAGAGGCTGAAAAAGAGCAAGCCTTGTTCAAGGAAGCGTTGCAGAATCCTGCCCTTGCAGGTCGTATGATGCACAACAATTTCATGTATCAAGATCCATCTGAGGGGCCTTCAATTCTCAATGTCAATGCAGCCATTCTTGAGGCTGAAATCGAGTACCGTCGCCAGTTCCTCGCAAAGGCAAATGGTGAGGACTATGATTTCACAGCAGCCTTCGATGAGTTGCGACGAGGTGTTGTTCTCTCTCTCAATCTTGCTTACAACGAGCCATGGGGACAGATGCAACCTGTTCGTCACATTCTCGGTGCGTTGCTCTTTGAGCAAGGTCATATCGAAGAAGCGGAAGAAGTGTATCGAGCAGATATCAAACTCTGGAAGGACAACATGTGGGGCCTCCTCGGTCTGAAGCTCTGCCTTGAAGCCCGTGGCGACGCTCCTGAGGAACTTGCAGAGGTCACTGCACTGTTCAACGAACGCAGTTCAAGAGCAGACATCGTTCCAGCCAAGACGTGCTTCTGTGCGCAGGATGCACTTGCAAAGTCCTGTTGTGACTGATTTTGCAGGCTATTCGGCTCAATTCCTAAATAGCCAATAGTGGGATTTAGGCACATGGCGGGGGAAGTCTTGGGTGAACTCGCACTGGCAGCCGTAAAGGAAGAAACGCTTGAGGAACTTGGAAACAAAGTGGAACGAGTCACAAAGCGATTCTCATTTTTTCGATACGCTGTAGTGCCTCTCTTTATCGTAGGCTGGGGGATCTATTTTCTCTGGTTCCAATGAATATTGTGAAGGGATAACCTACAAGAAGTCTGAAGGGCTCGGATTTTTTGATGGACATTGAAACTGCGGCAAACATTGGCGAGGCCGTTAGCGGCATTGCCATCTTGTTCACACTTTTGTTCAGTCTTCGTCAAATGAAGCATTGGAACGAAAACAGACGCTATGAAATCGGGCGAGATCTCGCTGCCCACATGAACAACCCACTGGTTCATCGTGGTTTTTCAATCAGCACTGTCAAACTCCATGATGAACTCACACCACAAGAATTGGCAGCGTTAACCCGTGAAGAAAAAGATGCCATGAATGCCTTGATGATCGGTATGAACAATATCGGGGTGCTTGCGAAGAATGGCCACCTTTCAATGGATTTAGTCGATGATTTTTGTGGTGTATATTTCCGAATGTTTGCAAGTCGTTGGCGACGTGTGATTCAGATTTTCATGATGGTCAACATTTCGAAGACTGATGAGCCAACGGATGGCGTCTGGTCAGGATTGTTCTGGTTGCTCGATCGATACAACCCTCTTGAGGACACAAGTCGGTCTTGAAGCCTGAGACTCTCCTCGGGAAATCACAAATTCTTATGACATTACGGGGGATAACTATTTTATTCAACTTGAATAAAACCCAAACATGGCAATTACATTGCAAGGAAGCAAGCCAGCTCGTTTTGGAACACTTTGTTCACTGTATTTTTCCCAGGGTGTCCCTTGGGCCTTCATCACAGTAGCCTTTGTTGCCTACTTGGTTGGGCATGATACGTACGATATTAGCGACGATGAAGTGGCAGCATTAACTTTGATGGGTACATTGCCATGGATGTTTGGAAAACTGATTTTAGGACCTATGATCGATCGCTACCAATCCTCAATAATGGGTCGTCGCCGTCCATGGATTCTCTTCTCTCAATTCGGAATGATTGTCACGATGGCTACGTTTTTGACCATTGATAATCCTGAGACAGACCTTGCGGCCATTGGTATGTTTTTCTTGATTCACAACATCTTTGCAGCCCTCCAAGACGTTAGCTCTGATGCTCTAGCAGTCGATGTGCTCAAAGAGGAAGAAATTGCTTTAGCAAACGGTCTGATGTTTGTTTCCAAAGGATTTGGATTCATGTTTGCTGCTTTAGTCTTAGGCGCTGTTCTGCTTGCTGATGGATTCCAGGCAGCATTAACGATTCAAATTCCACTGTTGTTCCTTCTGATGTTTATTCCCTTCTTCATTCGCGAACGAGAAGGGGATTCACTCTTCCTCGGTGGAACAAGGGAAGAAAGTCAAGAAGAACATGCATCAATGAACTTCAAAGAATTGAAAGACGCCTTGTCAGGTGTTCTGAAGGAATCCTCAACGCGATGGGCACTCTTGCTCGCTGCTATCGTATGGATTGGTGGAGGAATGGGTGGTGGAATGGGTATCATCGATATGCAATTCCCATTCGTCTTCGTCGATGACTTAGGTTGGGAAGAAAAGGAATATCTTGCTCTTAAGGGTGCTACCATCTTCATGATGACGATGGCTGGATTCCTCGTTGGTGGTTTCCTCGGTAAGCAATTTGGTTCTCATAAAGTCATGATGTACGCCGTTGGCGTTGGAACGATTATGACCGTTGGTTGGTCTGCGCTGCGAGGCAATTGGAGTGATGACTCCTTTATGCAACTGAGTTGGATGATTTGGACCTTCGTGTGGGGTATCGTTGGTGCGAATCTCATTGCATTGTTGATGAGTTTAACCACGAGTGAACTGGGCGGAACACAATTCTCCTTGTACATGACGGCGATCAACATCGGTGCGATTTCAGGGACAATGATTTCACCCAAGATACTCGAAATGCTCGGAGATAGTTATCCCAATTTGTTCATTGTTGGGGCTGCCTTCCAAGCGCTTGTCTTTGTTGTACTCATGTTGATGGGGCCAAGTCTTGAAGGGACGGAACTTACGACACCGGAAAGTGTCGTGATTGAGGCACCAGCAAGTGTCATCATTGAAGCTGAATGATTGATTGAGATGGATCTCGAGGCAGCAGCAAACATTGGTGAAGCACTTAGTGGCCTTGCCATCATGTTCACACTTCTTTTCGGTATTCGACAAGTTATGGAAGTGAATCGAAATCGACGCTATGAGATTTCACAGACGATTGCACAATCGCTGGAGAATCCATTGGTTCAACGAGGCTTTGCTACGTTTGGTGCTGTTATCAAACACAATTCAACACCTGAAGAGTTGATGGCTCTTCCCAGAGAACAAAAGGATGCTGCCAATGCTGTGATTGTACTGATGGCAAATCACGCTGTCATGACCTACCATCGCAATCTATCATTCGATTTAGTCTACTCCTTCTACAATGGTTATCTCTCATTGATTGGGCCGAGTATGCGACGATTGATGCAGATCACAGAAATGGGATACATCATGCATCCAGATAGTGGTGTATCAGAAGAAGAAGGCATGGGTACATTCCACTGGGTGTTGTGGCTCCTCGATCGGTTGGAAGAACATCACAAATCTGACGAATACAAGCCTCACCTCAATCAGAAAGATTGGAAGCCTTAACCAATGGATGGAGGGTGATTATTCCTCTTCTTCGAGAGCAGCTGTTAGCTCTGAGAGGTCGATTCGGTTATCATCATTGGAATCCAATGCCTTGATGATCATGGAAACTTGTCCAGGTGAAAGGCGGTCGCCAAGATGCTCCACGAGGCCCTTGTAGAGTTCGGGTCCATTGATTTCACCATCATCGTTAGCATCGATACTGGAGAACAAATCGCTTGTGGATTGACCGCTTTCATTCATTGCATTCTTGAGGTTCTCAATCGCTTCATCAACAGTCCATTCATCATCGGTCATGTTTGTTTGTTGCGTCATTCGTTGAATAAATCTTCCGAACCGACCGTCGCTTCATCAAGACGTCGATGTTGTTTTATGGGTGGAATCAAGACACGATGTATTGGTTGGTGCTTATGCGGGTTCAAATTTTCTTGACGCTTTTACTGGTGTCAAGTGTTCTTGCAACCATCCCCGCAGATGCTCAAGCAAGAGCCATCGAATTTGATGTTGAACTCACTCGCTATGATTGGTTATCAAATGAGACCGTTCCAATGGATGTTCAGTTGAAAAACGCTCAATTCAATACAGATTATACCCTCATTTGGACGCTCGTTGATACCGATGATGTCATCTTGGACAATGGATCGCTGGTCTTTCAAGCAACAGGTACGATTACGTCAAATGTTATCGAGTTGAAGCATTTCTACAACAACAAGCACTTCTATACCTTTGAAGTTGATTTGTACGATGCTTCAGGTGCACGTCTCGCCCAAACAGAATACTCGTTCACCGTATTCCAACATCGAGTGGTTGCGCCGATTGGTAACTTGTTGGTTTTTGGTGATTCTTTAAGCGATATGGGGAATGCGAAAGATTCTATTTTGAATGTACCAGATGTTCCACCGTACTGGCAAGGCCGTTTCTCCAATGGTATGGTGTGGATTGAATACTTGTCGCAAGCATATGGCGTGACAACAACACATGGTTCAGGCACTTCACCTGGCGACAATCGTGCTTTTGGCGGAGCACAGACTGGTGCAGGCTTTTCGTATCTTCTGTTACCGAATGTTGGTTCACAAATCAGCAGTTATCTTGCAAACGTTCAATCCAGTTTTGCTTCAAACGATGTTGTTTCACTTTGGGCAGGAGGTAACGATTTCCTTTATGGGACGGCAAACGCAGATACGATTGTCACCAATATGGAGAGCCACATTCGGCAACTCGAGGCAGCCGGTGCGACAACGTTCATCATCCCGAATCTTCCTCCATTGGAGAAAACACCTGAGATCTTGAGCCGAAGTCAAACGCAGCAACAAAACATTGCAAGTGAAGTGGCCTCATACAACAACAAACTAGCCTCACTGATTTCAAGTCTACAACTCGAACTCGGAATTTCAGTTTATTCGGTTGATGCGTATACAATCTTCAACGATATCATCGACAACAAGGAGGCTTTGGGGCTTACCAATACACAATCAGCTGCTTGCTCAGGTAACGCTGGATTACTTCCTTTACCAATCTGTAATAGTGGCGATCCTGTGGTAGCAAATGCGGATGAATACATCTTTTTTGACAAGGCACATCCTACTAGAGCAATGCACCAGTACATCGGAAGATTTGCCGTCGAATCAATCGGGCAAGCTGATACGGATGGCGACGGAATCATTGATGCAATCGATACATGCGAGTGGACTGATGACGTTGCAACCGTGAATCAAACTGGATGCAGTTGGGAACAACGGGATGATGATGCAGATGGTGTATTGAATGCAAACGATACCTGTCCTGGAACCGAATCGGATGCATCTGTGGATGTTGAAGGGTGCGCAGATTCCCAGAAAGATTCGGATGGTGATGGTCTGAATGATGCAATCGATCCCTGCCCATTGAGTCCTAACCTCCTCGATTATGACCAAGATGGATGTTCAGATTCCGAAGACTGGGACGATGACAACGACTTCGTTGCTGATTTCGAGGACAATTGTCCGAAGGGAGCAATCGGTGCTCACGTCAATGATCTCGATGCAGATGGTTGTTCAGATTTCGAGGATGATGACATTGATGGTGATGGTCTATCCAATCAAGAAGAAGACAATATTGGAGCAGACAAGAGAAATCCAGATTCGGATGGTGATGGCTACAAGGATGGCGTCGATGCTTTCCCACTCGATTCAACGGAGTGGCTCGATTCCGATGGCGATGGTTGCGGTGACAACACCGATGAATTCCCATTCGATGCTACGGAATGCATCGATACCGATGAGGATGGTGTTGGTGATAACGGTGATGCATTCCCTGCAAATGAAGATGAGTGGGCAGATTTCGATGCTGATGGAATCGGTGATAACAGCGATGACTGTCCAAATGAGTTTGGTCGTTCCTTGATTCCGTTGGGTTGTCCAGATGTTGATGGTGATGGATTCGCAGATACCATCGATGTATTCCCGAATGATGTAGATGAATGGTCGGATGAGGACGGGGATGGCTATGGCGACAATGGCGATATCTTTCCTCAGAATTCGAGTGAATGGGAGGATTCAGACAATGATTCCTATGGCGATAACAGCGATGCGTTCCCACTGAACGCATCCGAATGGTTCGATTCTGATGGCGATGGTGTTGGAGATAATGCTGATGCCTTCCCATTTGATGTTTCAGAATGGCTCGATTCCGATAGTGATGGTTGCGGTGATAATTCGGATGTATGGCCTTATGATGCAACCGAATGTTCGGATCGTGATTACGATGGTGTTGGTGATAATGCTGACGCTTTCCCAGATAGTGCGTTTGAATGGCTCGATTCCGATGGTGATGGGCTTGGTGACAATGCAGATGTTTTTCCATTTGATAAGAATGGGAAATACGATACTGACGGCGATGGAGTCCCTGATTCGACCGATCTCTTCCCGAAAAATTCTGGAATGGATTCGTTCTTCGATCTTAGTTGGAGAATCGGACTTGGCTTGTTGGTTATTGGTGGAATCTTGGTGATGATTCAACGTCGAAACAATACGACACATGATGAGTCTCATTGGGTTCAGGATACTACTGAATCCACATCAGAGGAATCGTTTAACCGCCCGACAACTGCTCCCTCGCTTGAGAATTTCGAGTGAATTTGCTCTTGCGTAAGGTCATTATGTAGAAGATGTCAGGTAGTATTATGCGCACGAAAGCAATATTGCTCTCATTGTTGATGGCCACCTTTTCTCTTGCAGGATGTTTTGGAGAGGATGAAGTCGTCTCTGAGCCCGTTGTCTCTGAAGAGCCAGAGGACGTCCGTATTTTTGTAACGGATAAGACCGGTGCTTCCATTGACGTTATGCCAATTGAGATGGCCTTCCAATTCAGTGATGTTGGCGAAACGGGCAAGGAGCCCAGCATTGGAATCACATCGAGTGGATGTATTTTCTTCATTGCCATGGAAAAGGTCATGCGTTCCTGTGACGGAGGTCAAGCATGGGAAGAAACTCAAGATCCGGTTCAATGTTCACCAACGACGAGCGATCCTTACGGCTGGGTTGACCCAATTACGGACCGCGTCTTCGGTGTGCAAATGATTGGTTTGGAAACTTCTTGGATTTGCTGGAGCGATGATGATGGTGCATCATGGATGGGGAATCCACACGATTCTGGGACGACGCCACTCAATGATCACATCAAGTTGGCAAGTGGGCCTTGGACTGATGCAGGTTACGGTGCATTAGGCCAGTTCACAAGTGGATTTTATGAGACTGCAGTCTACTACTGCTACAACAAACTCGCAGGTATCTTCTGCTTCACAAGTTTTGATGGCGGTGCAACCTTTGAGACAGGTGGCCAAATCATTGGTTTAGCAACGACCAATGGTGGATTGCATGGTGCTATCTCGACAGCACCAGATGGGACGGTCTATGTCACACCGCGTGTTGCCACACCGACCGTCATCGTGTCGAAGGACAATGGTTTCTCGTGGTTTGAACGTACGATGGGTACGGATGTTACCACACCAAATCCAAGAAAGAATTCGGAAGTTTCCACCGATACGGATTCAAATGCATACCACATTTGGACGGGAGCCGATGAAGGCGTGTACATGTCAAGATCAACAGATTCTGGTGAAACATGGGAACAAGAAAGCATTCGCATCTCTCCAGCAGGCGTGATTTCAACCGTATTCCCTCAAACTGATGCAGGCGATCCAGGGCGTATAGCAATCACCTATCTTGGAAGTGAAAACACGGAAATGATGAATCAAACAGATATTGATGGAAACCCATGGAACGGGAATGCTCACTATGCTCCAAACAATGCATCCTACCATCTCTATATCACCTACAGCCTCAACGCCTTGGACGAGAATCCAACGTTCCATACCTATCGGGTTACGGATGATCCTGTACAGAGAGGGTCGATTTGTTTGAACTCTGGCGACTGTCGCGATATAGGTGGCTCAAACCGGAATCTGCTCGACTTCAATGACCTTCATATCGATCGAGAAGGGCGCGTCTACGTTGCATTTGCAGATGGTTGTACGGGCGATTGTGCTACGAATCCTAACGCAAGCGCCTCCGATTCACGAGATGGGCGGGGTGCAGTTTACTATCTTGCAAGCGGCCCGAGCTTATACGTTGCCAATGGCGAAATGCAACCCTTGTATTGATGCTTTCAAGCAACCGTTGCATGACCTTTCATATCGAGTTTCAGTGATTCCATCAAATGTTTGAAGTCCTTACGGGCTTCAGCAATACGAGCTTTGCACTCTTTGATTCGGACCTTGTGTGCTTCCTTACGACGTTTCCACGCCTCTTTGGACTCCTTGCGCCGTTCAAGTTTAGCAAGTTTGTATTCATCCCGACGCTTGACCAATTCAGTGAATCCTTTGCGCAGTTGTAGTACACACTGTGTGAGTTTAGCCTGCAATTCGTTCGAGACGTCCTCACCTTCTGATTTCTTTTCAAAAGCGGTTTTCATCTTTTGCGATTCGATCGACTTCTTTGGAATGCGGTGCAATTCTTTGGTCATTCCAACCCAAGATGCTACCTTAATCCACCACTTTGAAGGGTCCCAATGATACCACTTGTGGCCATTTCTGTAATCGGCTTGGAAGGTGTGGTGGAAATTGTGGTAGCCTTCTCCGAATGTGAAGAAGGAAAGAATTGGCGAATCTCTCGATGTGTTGGCGGTCGAGTAAGGCTGTGTCCCCCATGTGTGAGCAGCTGAGTTGACGAGGAAGGTGGCATGGTGGACGATGACAACACGAAGGAAGCCGCCATAAATCATACCTCCGAGGAATCCGTGCATACCACCTAACATCAAGAAGCCAGCGACCCCTGGAAGGACAATACCAACCAAGAAACCGATCAAGAAGATGTGACGATCTTGCCATGCGAGAATACGATCGGCTTGGAGATCTTCAACATGCTCAACAATCTCTTCACCTTGATCGACCATAACCCAAACCATGTGAGCCCACATGAAACCTTTCTTGACAGAATAAGGGTCTTCTTCTTTATCGGTCTTGAGGTGATGTCTGCGATGGTCACTGCACCACTTAATCGCTGAATTCTGGAAGGCTGCGGCTCCAAATAGAGCGTAGAATAAACGCATTGGCCATGCTGCTTTGTGTGTTCGATGGCTGAACAACCGATGATAACCTGCAGTAATGGACAAACCACATGCGAAGTAAAACACAACAAAGATGACTGGTTCAACCCAAGAAATGCCATATTCTAGGGAGTAGAAAATGACTGAAATCAAGGCAAGGAGAGGCATTCCAACAAGGAAAGAGGAATTGATGATGTTGATTGAATTACGGTGTTCCATGGCACACCGAATTGCAAATACTCTTTGATGTTGTCTGTTTTATTTTCAAACAAAAACACGTTTTTCGTGTAATATTGCCCTCACGAGATACGGTATGGATTAGGTGTTATCCTTTTATATGCGTCCCTTACGGTTTTTAATTAGGGGTTTCCATGGATTACCAATATTACCTCGATGAAATCAATGCGCTTAACGATTACATTCGTTTGGGTATTGCTTTGGGTCTGATCATCATCTCATTGGTGTTTGCAAAGTATGCAATCATCCGTCCATGGTGGCGTTTCGTAACTTCGACCGATGTTGATTGGGACGATCATCTTCATCGCCCACTCGCAAACCGAACCTATGCGCTAATTCTCGGTGTGGGTTCACAATTAACGATTCGTTGGATTATGGGTCTCTCAAGTACAACTTACGAAACCTCCGAACCATTGTTTGCTGCCTTCTACGTCATTCTAAGCGCATCGATTCTCAGTGTTTCCATCAAACACCTGATTCCTGTTCTCATGGACCAGTTCAGTGCGCAAGGAAGTGTAACGGTCTCTGGAAGCAATTCCATCATCGTCTTTTTCCTTCGTACTGTGGTATGGTTCGCTGGTTTGTATTTCGCACTCAACCAACTCGGAATCGAATTGCTTGGAATCCTCGCATCCCTTGCTGTCTTCTCGTTGATTATTGGTCTCGCAGTTCAGCAAACGCTTGGAAACATCGTGAACTCGTTTTTACTTGCAATCGATCGACCCTTCGAAGTCGGTGATCGAATCGAGGTTGAAGGCACCTGGGGTTCGGTTGTTTCCGTAGGCATTCTGTCCACAAAGGTTCTCGACCGTGATGAGCGACTTGTTGTCATTCCAAACAACACGCTTGTACAATCGAAGGTCACCAACCACGCTCGAGGCGGTGGCGATGGCGTTGCTCGTCGAATTTCCATCGTTCTTGATATCGGTGTTGATTATCGAGAAGACATTGATCACGTCAAATACACATTACTTCAACTTGCGAAAGAGTGTCCATACGTGATTGAAAGGCCCGAACCAAGAATTCTTCTGCATGAACTTGCAGACTTTGCGAAAATATTCCGTGTTTATACTTGGGTTGAAGATTACAGCGATGAATACGTTGCACGTGATTGGCTCTTGCGGAACATCGATGAGCGCTTTGGTACTGAAAACATCAACATTCCATTCCCTACTTCCGTCGAATTGTCGGACAGTGTCTACGAACAGGCAGAGGTTACCAGGCAACGCTCTGCAAAGCGTAAGATGGTTCAAGAGCGCAGGAAACTCGATGAATCTCGAATCAACGCTCGTGCAGAAATTGAAGATATCAGCGAGAAACTCAAGGATGTCGATCTCTCAAAGAAAGACCGATCTCAACTGGAAGAGCGTCAGCGTGAATTAAACACCATCCTGTCACAATTCGATCGTGATGGAGACTGATGCTTGCTTCAAGGATTTGGCGGTGAATTGAAACCCTTTGGTGCATTGGCATCGCTATGAGCGGTGGGATTGAACTTACAAATCCTGAGCGTCGCATGCTTCGTGCAATGCTTGCAGCACCAGATACGACTCATTCCTTGTCGCAGATCATGAACGCTTGCA
>Ga0066865_10000510_pt1 | contig 10672 bp, 10 predicted proteins | sample ETN01SmetaG_2_FD_66433 | JGI IMG/M metagenome (GOLD analysis project Ga0066865, IMG submission 66433) | Marine microbial and viral communities from oxygen minimum zone, Eastern Pacific Ocean - ETNP2014F12-01SV265 | ecosystem: Environmental > Aquatic > Marine > Oceanic ...
TCTTTTTCTTTACTCATTATTTAAACTATTAAAATATGGCAAATAATTTTCAATTCTTTCAATAATCATATCAGATACACCATCACCAGTAATTGTTGCTCCTGATATTGCATCAATTTCGTTATCCATTTTATCGGAGTTACCTGGATCATTATTTGTTTTTGTAAGATATACTCCTACAAAGTTTCCCTCTGAGTCATTTATTTTTTCATCATTAAAACTATCTATAAACCAGTCCTCAGTTATTTCAGCACCAAGTCCAGCAGTTTCCGACTTATGGTCAAAAGAAACTCCTTTTATAGTATTAATATCATCTTTAAGAGCTATATAACCCCAAATTTCTGCCCATAAACCTGCTCCCCTGAGTGGTATTACATAGAATTTTTGATCTTCAACAGTAGCTATGTAAAGAGGGAACCTTTGAACATCTTTATCTTTCTTTACTTCTAGTGCAAGATTTATATTAAAAGCATTTACTTGATCGTCGACAGATCCATCAGACTTTAAAGAAAGTTCTTCTTTTACGTAATCACCATATAGTGACTCTGATTCATCTCTACTAACATTGACTCCAACTGAAGAGAGTATATTTTGCATCTTCTCTTTTTTAATGTTTGCATTCTGAAGATCTTTCAAAGACTCAGATGTAAACGATAATACTGAGGCTACAGATACAACCATAATTGCTGCAAAAATATATGTATGTTTATTTGATTCTCTATTCATTAGGTAGTATTTAGTTTTACACCTTGCCATCTTTTTCTTCTCATACTTACATTAGATTCTATAACATAGTGATCTATTAATGGCGCGAAAACATTCATTAATAGAATTGCAAGCATTACTCCTTCTGGGTAAGCAGGATTAAACACTCTAATAAGTATACAGAATACTCCAACTAGGAATCCATATATCCATTTTCCTTTTGTGGTTTGAGCTGCTGAAACAGGATCAGTAGCCATGAACACAATACCAAATGCGAAGCCTCCAACTAAAAGGTGATTATACCATTCAAAACTCATCAGAGAATTTGCACCCCAAAGATTAAATAAAATTCCAACTACAGAAGCTCCAATTACTCCACTTAACATGATCCTCCAACTACCAACTCCAGTAATGATTAGAAGCAATGCCCCAATCAAAACAAAGAAAACAGAAGTCTCTGCAACAGATCCAGGTATTGAACCCATAAACATACTAGCTGATGAATATGCAACTTCTCCATTAGCAGCTAAAGTTCCTAAAATAGTTTCACCAGAAATTCCATCAACATTAGTTGCCTCAGAAACCCATACTTTGTCACCTGACATAAATGTGGGATAAGCAAAAAATGCAAAGGCTCTTGCAGTAAGAGCAGGATTTAAAATATTCATTCCTGTTCCACCAAAAGCTTCTTTAGCAATTAATACAGCAAATACTACTGATATCGCAAGCATCCAAAGAGGCATGTCAATTGGCATTATCATTGGTATAAGCAGCCCTGTTACTAAATATCCTTCATTAACTGGATGATTTCTATAAACTGCAAATGCAAATTCAATAGCTAATCCAACAGCATAAGAAACCGCAATCATTGGGAATATTTTATATGCCCCATGTAAAACAGCATCTAGAAAGGTAAATTCAATATTAGTCTGAATAAAATATTGATAACCGGTATTATACATTCCATAAAATAATGCTGGTACAAGAGCAATTATAACTGTTATCATTGTTCTTTTTAAATCAACACCGTCTCGAATATGAGAACCTTTGGAGGTTGTGTGATCAGGAACAAAAAGCATTGTTTCAAATGCATTAAATGCCGGATATAATTTTTCTAATTTACCTCCCTTTGTAAAAGGTTTTTTTAATACATCTACTTGTTTTCTAATAAAATCCATTAACCAACTTCTTTTAACATAATTTGAATTCCACTTTTAACTATTTCTTGAGCTTCAATTTTTGAAGTACAAGAAAAATCAACTAAACCAAAATCTTCAGGGACAACTTCATAGATACCCAGAGATTCCATTTTTTCAATATCACCTCTCATACATGCTTTGATTAATTGCATAGGGAATATGTCCATTGGAAAATATTTTTCCATTTCTCCCGTAACAACTATTGCTCTTTCTTCACCGTTAAGGTTTGTATTAACCTTCTTTTCACCTCCTAATAACCATGAAAATGAAGTTTTAGAAAAACTAGGAACTGAATTATACAAGAAAGGAAGCCATCCTAACATTCTAAATTGGTTCCCTTCCTTAATAACACTTAAGGTGTTATTATAGAATCCTAAAAAATCTGAATATTGAACTTTAGTTCCCGATAAAGGATCACCATTTATAAACCTATAATCTTCTGAATTAGATAATTGTTTTGAATCAACTAACGTGGAAATAGAGGACCCTATAACGGTATCAAAATACTTAGGATATTTCAAGGAATCACCAGACACAGCAACAGTTCTTTTAGGATTATAAATTCCTGTCTTAAAAAAAGATCCAATGTTTGCGAGATCCTCCGGTTTAATTACCCATACTATTTCTCCAGAGTTTAATGGATCGATTCGATTGATCTGAAAACTTTCATTTCCTGAAGGATGCGCGCCTTTAATTTTATATATATCTACATTCTGAAGACTAGTAAAATCACTTTCACAATTATGAGGGATTGAGAGATTAATTGGTTTATCAATTAATCGGCTCATAACATCAACTCCAGTTTGGAATTCATCCATTCTATTTTTCAAAATAAAAGCATAATCAGCAGCATATGGAGCAGTTGAGTGAATTGAGACGAAGATAGATTTTGGAAGCCTATCTGGTCTTGCGATTATATTATACGGTCTCTGTCTTATGAAAGCAAGTGAACATGATTCGACAAGAAGTTCTAAGATTTTATCCTTACCAATATTAGATAAAGCTGGAATCTTGAAATTAACAATTCTATCACCTTCTCTCTTGATTACAATATTTAGGATTTTTCTTTTAGCCCCTCTCACTATCTCAATAATTTTACCACTTACTGGAGAAGCTATTTTTATTGATTCGTCACTTTTATCGTGAAAAATTGGTTGACCAAGAGAAACTTGATCACCTTCTTTGACAAGCATACGAGGAGTTAAACCAAAAAAGTCATCAGGATTAAGAGCATAATTTAGGCTCTTTTTAGCGACTTCAAGATCCATTGAAGCAAGTCCTTTAAGATTTAGGTTAGCACCATTGCTAATGCTTATGTCTGTAGACATCAATTATTAATAATTTATGTCGCAAATTTAATAATAACACATCAAGAAAAAAAAGTATTTTTATTAAAATTATTATCAATTTAAACTAATTTAGATAACCAAAAATTATGTTATGAATAACTCTATAGTTAATGTTCCAGTTCCAGTAAATGAGCCTATTAAAAATTACAAGCCAAATAGTCCTGAAAAAGAATCAGTTCTAGCAACATACAAGACTCTAAAGAATTCAACAACTGATGTTAAGATGTGGATTGGAGGGAAATTTATTGAAAGTTCAAAGACATCAAACATGTCCCCCCCTCATGATCATAAACATATACTTGGTAAATATTATTTAGCAGAAAAAAAACATGTTGAGATGGCTATAAAATCTGCTCTAGATGCAAAAGAAAAGTGGGCTGGTATGAGATGGGAAGAAAGAGCAGCAATATTTCTAAAAGCCGCAGAACTTGTTGCTGGCCCATATAGAGATAGAATTAATGCCGCAACTATGCTAGCTCAGTCAAAAACAATATTTCAAGCTGAGATTGATGCTGCATGTGAATTAGTTGACTTTTTAAAGTTTAATGTTTACAGTATGCAACATATATACAGTCAACAACCAAAATCAGACTCAGGAGTTTGGAATAGATTAGGATACAGACCACTAGAAGGATTTGTATATGCTGTGACACCTTTCAATTTTACTGCTATCTCAGGTAATCTTCCGGGTAGTGCTGCAATGATGGGAAATACTGTTGTATGGAAACCTAGTGATCACCAGATATTTTCAGCTAAGATAGTTATAGATGTATTTAGAGAAGCTGGCCTTCCCGATGGAGTAATTAATGCAGTTTATGGTGATCCTGAAATGATTACTAATACCATTCTTGAGTCAAAACATTTTGCAGGTATTCATTTCACTGGATCTACTTCAGTTTTTAAAGGTTTATGGAAAAAGATAGGTGGTAATATTGAAAACTATAATTCTTATCCAAGAATTGTTGGTGAAACAGGAGGTAAAGATTTTATTATTGGTCATAAATCTGCTGATGTGGATGAATTTGTTACTGCTGTAATAAGAGGAGCATTTGAATTTCAGGGTCAGAAGTGTTCAGCAGCATCAAGAGTTTATGTGCCTTCCTCAAAGTCTACAGAATTTTTCAAGAAGTTAAAAAGTGAGATTGCAAAAATTAAAATGGGTAGCCCAGAGGATTTTAAAAATTTTATGACTGCTGTAATTCATGAAGGATCATTTGATAAACTTGTTGAGGCTATTGAAAATGCAAAATCTGATAAGGATGCTGAGGTAATTATTGGAGGTGGCTACGACAAATCAAAAGGATATTTTATAGAACCTACAGTAATCAAAACTTCAAATCCAAAATACTATTCTATGGAGACAGAATTATTTGGACCAGTAGTTACAATTTATGAATATGATGATAATAAATGGGATGAGACTTTAAAGATTGTTGATGAAACTTCTGAATATGCTCTAACTGGTGCAGTTTTTTGTGAGGACAGATACATACTAAGTGATGCTGTAAACAAATTAAAAAATTGTGCTGGTAATTTCTACATAAATGATAAATGTACTGGAGCAGTTGTTGGACAACAACCGTTTGGTGGAGCTCGAGGATCAGGGACAAATGATAAGGCAGGATCCTATCTAAATCTTTTGAGATGGGTTTCGCCTAGATTAATTAAAGAGGTTTTCGTTCCACCCAAAGACTTCAAATATCCTTTTATGGGTTAATTGATTATTTCAACTTTATTGATGTAGACATTATTTAATGGCCAATCTCTCTCGTCAGTTGGAAGACTTGCAATTATATCAACAATTTCCATTCCATTAATAACAGTTCCAAAAATTGTATAATTTCCATCCAGGTGATGAGCTCCATCTTTTTTTTGAACTATAAAAAATTCATAAGGTGATGCCATTTTATATGGATTATCAATTGAACTACTTGGCATACTTACCATACCTCTTTTATGAGTATGTCCCTTATTGAAATCATTAGGCAAAAGGTACTTGCCAATCTTTTGTCTTTTTAAAGAAGTTTTTATATTATCGCTGTTTCCTGCTTGTATTACAAAGTCATTAACAACTCTATAAAACTGCGTACCTTCAAAATAGTTTGATTTAGTTAAATAAATAAAATTTGATCTATGATAAGGTGTGTTTGAAAATAGTAAAACATCTATATCACCATAATTAGTGTATATTCTTATCTTATTCTCTTTGTTATTTTTTTCATATTCAAAAAGAAAATCAATTACATTATCATCTGTTAATTTGAACTCTTCTTTAATCTCTTGATTTAGAACCTCTTCATCTTGATTTGAAATCTCTTCATCTTGATTAATACTTCTAGTCTCAATAGTCTTACTTGTTTTAGTATTGCACCCAATAAGAATTATTACAGATATTGAGATAAGGAGATGATTAATTAAATTCATTGTTATTCTAATTAATTAGAGTAAGGGATGAAGACTATCTTTTTTGTTTTAAAAAAGTCATTTGAAAAAAATTCAGATATTTCAAATATCTTATAATCATTGAAGTTCTTTAGTTCATCTTTCAAGTCTCCACCCTTAAGAGAAATTATTCCATTAGGTATATTACTTCTTGATTTTAATTTAATATTCTTATTGACCATTGAATAAAATCCATCCATTTTAGATACGGCTCTCGAAATTATAAAATCATACTTTAGGTTATGATTTTCAGCTCTATCATTGACAGTTCTTACATTCGTTAGAGACAACTGTTTAGATATATCTTCTACAACTTTAATTTTTTTTGAAATGCTATCTAGTAGTGTAAAATTTACTTTTGGGAAAAGAATAGCCAGAGGTATACCTGGTAACCCTCCTCCCGTTCCAACATCAAGAATATCTGAACCGTCTATGAATTCATGGACCTTAGCAATTGAAAGAGAATGAAGTATATGATTTACATACAGATTATCAATATCTTTTCGAGATATAAGGTTAACTTTTGAATTCCAACTTTTATATAATTGGATTAAACTATTAAATTTTTTAAGCTGATCCTGAGATATCTTAGAAAAGTGTTTATCGAGATCAATCAAGTTAATAATTCTTTAATTCTACTAATAGCCTCTTTTATTTGTTCACGTGATGCAGAATATGAAATCCTTATACAATTGGGGTATCCAAAGGCATCTCCGGGGACAGTTGCCACATGAGCTTTTTCAAGAATTAGCATTGATAAATCGTTGGCATTACTTACTAAATGCCCATCAAAGGTTTTTCCAAAAAGTTGTGAGACTTCTGGGAAAATATAAAAAGCTCCAGACGGAGGCTCCTTCACATTAAAACCATTAATTTGATTTACTAGATCGATAATCAAATCTCGTCTGATTTTAAATTCATCGACCATATATTTTATTCTATCTGGCGACTCTTCTAGTGCTGTAATAGCTGCTCTTTGCGCAATACAATTTGCACCACTGGTAATCTGGCCTTGCATTTTATTACACGCCTTAGCTAGAGTCTTTGGAGCTCCAAGGTAGCCTATTCTCCATCCCGTCATTGCGAAGGCTTTCGATATCCCATTTACAGTAACTGTCCTTTCATACATTCCAGGCAAAGATGCAAAACTTACACTTTCAACTCCATAATTTATATGTTCATAAATTTCATCTGAAACAACTATTATCTTAGGATACTTCATAAGCACTTTTGAAAATTCCAGATACTCTTCCTTTGTAAATACAGAACCACTTGGGTTATTAGGTGAGTTGAGCATTACCATTTTAGTTTTATCAGTTATAGCTGATTCGAGCTGAGCTGCAGTAACCTTATAGTTAGCATTCTCATCAGGATGAACAAAGACTGGAATTCCATCTGCTAGAGAGACCATTGCACTGTAACTTACCCAATAAGGAGTAGGAATGACTACTTCATCACCTTTATTTATTAACGACATACATACATTAGCAATTGATTGTTTTGCTCCAGTAGAGACTACAATTTGATCTGTACTATAATCTAAGTTATTATCTCTTTTAAACTTTTTACAAATTGCTTTTTTTAAATCCAAGTATCCGTCAACTGGAGAATATTTATGATAATTTTCATTAATAGCATTTACAGCAGCCTCTTTAATATAATCCGGTATGTCAAAGTCAGGTTCACCAGCACTTAAAGTAATCACATCAACTCCTTGATTTTTTAGATCATGAGCTTTTGCAGTCATTGCTACAGTTTGAGAAATTGGTAAAGAATTAATTTTATCTGATAACATTTTTTTAAATTATTTATTTAGTATTTTTTTTTGATTGTTAATTGATTCTTGATGAATTGCCTTGAAAATTTTTAAAATAAATTCTTCACTTAGACCATGGTCTTCTCCATCTAGAATCATCTTACCTAATATTTCATTCCATCTTTTATTTTGAAGAATAGCTACGTTATTATCAGACTTTAGTTTTCCAATACCTTTAGCAACTTCCATTCTCTTTCCAAGAGTTGTCAATAAATTTTGATCAGCTGCATCAATTTGTGACCTTAAGTTATTGAGCTTGTTCTGGTAATCTTCCCCTTGCGAAGTTTTATCTCTAATCTTTAGGTCTCTCATTATCTCAATTAATCGTTCTGGAGTTACTTGTTGCGCTGCATCACTCCAGGCATTATCAGGGTCCCAATGAGATTCAATCATTAATCCGTCATAATTTAGGTCAAGTGAAGTTTGACTTAAATCAAAAATTAAATCTCTTCTTCCTGCTATATGAGAAGGGTCACATATTAACGGAATATCTGGAAAATTATTTTGAAATTCAACAGCGATTTGCCATTCAGGATTATTCCTATATTTTGATTTATCATAAGATGAAAAACCTCTATGAATTACTCCAATATTTTTTATATCAGCAGAATGTATTCTCTCAACACCTCCCATCCATAGTGACAGGTCAGGATTTACTGGGTTTTTAATTAAAACTATTTTATCTGTTCCTTTAAGTGCATCTGCAATTTCTTGAACAATAAAAGGGCTAACAGTTGATCGAGCTCCTATCCATAATATATCCACATCATGCTCTAATGCAAGATCAACATGAACGGAATTAGCAACTTCTGTTGCTAACATGAGTCCTGTTTCTTTTTTAACTTTTTGAAGCCACTTCAAGCCAATAGCTCCAACCCCTTCAAACATTCCAGGTCTAGTTCTTGGCTTCCAAATTCCAGCACGATATGCAGTCACGTCACTATCTTTTAATTCGTGTGCAATTTTTAAGACTTGTTCTTCAGTCTCAGCACTACATGGGCCAGCTATAACAAGTGGGTGATCAAGATTCATTTGATCAAGCCAGTTACGATATTCTTTTTTGTTTTCCATAATTATTTAATTAATTCCTTTTAAAATTTTCTTAATTCCATTGATTCTCCTCATTTCATCATTAAGAGTTTTTTGATCACTGAGCTCAATTAATTTTTTAAAATTATTAATATTTGAGATGTATTCATCAAGAGACTCAATAATATTTTTTTTATTCTCAACAAAGATTGAAGACCACATTTCAGGTGAGCTCTTTGCTAGTCTTACCGTTGATTCAAATCCACTACCTGCCATATTATATATAGCATGTTCATCATCTTCTTTGTCCATGACTGTCTTACCTAACATAAAAGATGAAATATGTGAAAGATGAGATACATAGGCAATGTGTTTATCGTGTTCTTTTGAATTCATTGTTTTGATACTCATCCCTAATGATTTAATGATTTTTTTTGCATCTAACAATAAATTGGGATCTGTTTTTTCAGTATCACATAAAATCATAACCTTGTCATTAAATAAGTCTTTTTTTGCTGAATTAGGTCCAGAAAACTCGGTTCCAGCAATTGGATGAGCAGCTAAATAATTCTTTCTATTTTGATTACTCTCAACTGAATTACAGATTTGAAATTTTGTAGAACCTAGATCAATTATTAGTGTTTTATTAGATGCTTTATTCAAGTAGTCAGAAAGTTGTTTCTTAATTGACTCAACAGGTATAGCAAGAAATAGAAAATCTAACTCAGATATAAATTCTTCATCAAATTTTACATCAATAATTTTATTTTTTAGACAAAAACTAACTGAATCATCATCTATATCATGACCATAAATTATAATATTATCATATAAATCTTTCAGTTTTAATCCTATCGATCCACCTATTAATCCTAAACCAACTATACCAACTTTCATAATTTTTGATCTTTATATTCACCAAGTATTTTAAACTCTTGAGCCATTAGCTCAATAATCTTAATTGCTTTTTTATAATTTTCAATTGAATCAAAAGTAATGTCAACAAAGAATGCATATTTACCTGGTGTTTTAATTACCGGAAGAGATTGGATTTTTGTAAGATTTAAGTTACAATCACTCATCATATTTAATATTGATGCAAGACTACCTCTTTTATGATCAAGAATAAACTTGAGAGCAGCTTTATTAAAATTTGATATATTTTTCTTATTCTTTTCAACTATGACAAATCTTGTCATATTATTTTTAATTGTTTGTATTGAAGAATTCAAAATTTCTAAATCATATATCTCAGCAGCTTCTTTACTAGCTATTGCTGCCACTCCATTAATTTGCTTTTCACTGATTTTTTTTGCAAATAAAGCTGTATCCTCACTCTCGATTAGCTTTATATTGGGATATTTAGTAAAAAATTTAGTACACTGAAGCAATGCCATTGGATGAGAATGAACTTCCCTGATATTATCAATAGTTTGACCCGAAAGACACATTAGATTATGGTCAATACTAAGGCTATATTCACCAGTTATTGACAAATCATATTCATCTATTAAAGCATAATTAGGAAGTATTGACCCAGCTATAGAGTTTTCAATAGCCATCACACCATAATCTGAATCTTCATTAATGACAGACTTAACAAGTTTATCAAAAGTTGAACATTCATTTAATTCGAATGAACTAAAGTACTCAGCTGTCACCTTATGGTGGAATGATCCTTTTATTCCTTGAATTGATACTTTCATATAAAAAAAAAGTCCTGATTTGACAGGACTATAATATTTTAATTTTTAATTACATAGTTATCCTGCCTTCTGGTCTAGGAAGTAGAAATAATAGTTAAAGTAAAAATTAAATTTGTTGTTCATAATTTACAAAAGTATAATAGGTATCAATAAAAACAAACTTTTTATCCTATTTTTTGATTAAAGACCCATTGAGATAAATTGAGTGATCAATTGAAGTTGACTTCTCTAGGTTCTTGGAAACTGAACAATATTTATCAAAGCTTAAAGCTGCAGCACGTATAATTTTATCACTTGGAATGTTACCTTCAATATATAATTTCACATGGATACTTTTCCAAGGTTTACCTGGTGTAGACTCTCTTTCCCCTTCAACCTCCATTTTATATGAGTCTGGATTTAGCTTTTGTTTTTCTAATATTGATA
>Ga0066865_10000518_pt1 | contig 10605 bp, 3 predicted proteins | sample ETN01SmetaG_2_FD_66433 | JGI IMG/M metagenome (GOLD analysis project Ga0066865, IMG submission 66433) | Marine microbial and viral communities from oxygen minimum zone, Eastern Pacific Ocean - ETNP2014F12-01SV265 | ecosystem: Environmental > Aquatic > Marine > Oceanic ...
CAAGCTATGACTTATCAGGCTAATTATGGTATAAGTACACACCCTGAATCTTTTGCTTTTGGTGGTGGTAATATATATTTTACTGATGCTAAGCGTGGTGCTGTAATGCAGCTCACCCCTGCTAATGGCCAATTATTTCCAATTAGCAGTAACGGTATGAGCAACTTTTTTAGGGATAGAATTGGCACTGCTAATAAGCTAATAGGGGCCTATGATAGAACTAAAAGGACCTATGTGGTATCAATGCAAGGATACAATGAATTAGATCCCGCTATTGGCTCTGAAACATTTCCTAACGAAATAACGAACGCAACATTAGGATATAGTTTTCGCTCCAAAAGTTGGACAAGTAGGTATTCCTTTATACCCGAAACTGGATTAACTTTAAATAATAAGTTTTACACTTTTAAAGGGGGTAAAATCTATTTGCATAATTCAGATACATCGGGAAGAAATAATTTTTATGGTGTGCAGTATAATTCTGAAGTGGAGATAATTTTTAATGATAACCCCACATACATATCAGATTATTTATCTATGAATTACGAGGGCAGCCAAAATTGGGAAATAGTAAGTATACTAGCGGATCAAGAAGAAAATATTATAACAAACGCTAGGATAATGGATAATTTATGGTTCTTTAAAGAAGGTAAATATCACGCCTCAATTGTTGGAACCGTACCTGTATTTATTGTAGAACCAGGGTCTAGTCCTAACGCAGATGGATTTTACCCTTTAATACAGGATTCAACAAACACGCAAGATGTTGCTGGAGTAAAAGGATTTTTTGCTAAAGTAAGGTTTAAAAACCCTGATACTGATAAACGAGAATTATTTGCAATAACAACAGAATATTATATTAGTCAAACTTAATTAAATTTAATGCAATTACAAGTAAGAAAATTAATTGAAAAAGATTGGGACTTCCTGCCTTCGTGGTGGGAAGCATACAATCAACCAGTACCACAAAGAGACTTTTTGCCAGATAATGGTTTAGGTGGCTTTATGGTATGTAAAGAACATGACCCTATTGCGGCTATGTTCCTTTATACAACGAATTCAAAGACTGCAATTCCAGCTATAGTTATCTCAGACAAGTATTATAAAGATAATGATAGAAGTGACGCATTACAGTTATTGGTGAACTTTACAACAGATTTTGCAAAAGATATGGGGTACAAGTATTCATTTGCTTGGGCAAAACCAGGCATATTATTAGAAAAATATAAACAATCAGGATTCACGGTGGATAAAACACCGAGTTATGAATTAATAATACAATACTAAATATGGGATCAATAATAAGTGGAGTAGGACAAATAGCTGGTTCTTTAGTAGGAGGTGGAAAAAGAAGGGCCGAACAAAGGGACGCCACATCCGAATTTCAAGCTCAAAAGCAGGCATTTCAAGATTTTCAATTTCAAAATACATATGCTGGTCTTGAAAATGTTGCAGAAGATTTAACTGTAAATCAACAAGCGTCACAATTCCAAGCACAACAAACAGACGCTGCATTAGCACAGTCTATGCAAGCAGCAATTGCTTCAGGCGGAGCACCCGGAGGCGCCCAAGCTATAGCGCAAGCAGCTTTACAATCTAAAGCAGGCATATCAGCAGATTTAGCAAGACAAGAACAAGCTAATGAAATGGCACGGGTGAAAGCGGAGCAACAATTACAGCAAGACGAAGCAGCTGGTGCAGATGTTCTACAAACTAGACAATATGACCAATCTCAGCAATTGCTGAATATGGCAGCAGATAGAAAGCGAATGGCGGATGCTGCAAGAGCTCAAGCAACACAACAATTAGTTGGAGGGATTGGGGAGCTAGCGGGTGGTATAGCTACATTCGGAGCTGCAGACGGGTTTAAGCACCTTAAAAACTTAGGAGATGGCTCTACCTTAGGTGATGTATTTAAAGCGGGTGCAGGCCCTATGTCCATGATAGATCAATTACTTGCAGCAAAAATTAACCAGATGAATAGACAATAATGGCAAAATTTGGAACTATACACAATTGGCTAGACTACGATAGTATTCGTATGGCCGGCGTAACAAAAGAAATGGCCAATATTGTTGGCAAAAGCATTGGAGCCGCTAGCGTTTTAGGCGGAGAGGTTGTAGATCAAGCTTTTAGAAACTACGAAACTAAAGAGAAAGGAAGCTCATTTGGAGACGACGAAACTACTTTGCAAAATGAAGATGAACAACAAAAAGATTACGTATCTAATACCGGCGATACTGGATCTAGTGTTGAAGAAAATGTGCATGATGGGGATCCGCACTTCAACCCTACCGATACAACTGAAGAGGTATCAAACAAAGTTTCTTTTGACAACAAAACTACTTCGCAAAATCAAGATGAAGAAGTAGTTGAAGAAGAAGTAGTTGAAGAAGAAGTAGTTGAAGAAGGGCGGTCAATTTGGGATAAGGTATATGATAGTCTGAATGCTGGTAACGCATACCCTACAGTAGATGGTAAGTACACGCCAGCAAAGGGTTGGTTGGGATCCTTGGGTTTCACTAATAAAACCGTCCAACACAATGCAAAATTGGGTACAGTTGGAAGAATTGCAGACCAGTTTAAAACTTACGGAGACCATAAAGACCAACTTAAGTTTTTAGGGTCTTTACCTAAAAGCGAGTTGGAGTATTTTGCTAAAATACTTAAGATATCCCCAAATAAAATAACAAAAATGATAGCTAGGCAAGAAGAGATGGAGGAGCAAGGAATAGCGCGAAAATTAGCACCACCTGTAGGCTTCAAAGATTTAGCAAAACAAATTAGCAACCTTGACCCGACTATGAGAGTGTTAGGGAGTAATCCAAATCCACCAACAAACCGTTTAAACCTTGCGGATTCTCCAAGTAAAACTCCTTTTCCAAGGTTGTCACCGCTGGGTAGATACAAGGAAACTCCGCTGAACCAAATGCAAGACATGCTAGAATATGGGACTATATCCGAGGCTAGCATGCCCGATTATTTAGGTAGTATTGGCAAAGCAGCAGAGCAGGGTTATAATAGAGCAATACAAAAGTTTAACTATAACTTAAAAGTACAAAAAGAAAGATTAAAAGGTATTAACGAGCAATATTCAAGCTTAAAGGTTGATCCTACAGGTTTGTCTTCTCTTGATGCTAATTTAAAAATATTAGGTAAAAGTATGCAGGGCGCCTATATGGAGTTAATGTCAAAGAAAAATTCTATGAACCCCTTTGATTTTATGCAAGAAAAGCAAAAGCTTTTAGAGCAACCTGTAATTATCAATCAAGCAATTAAAACTTTGCAACAGAGGGTAAAAGACTTTAATGATAATCGTTATGAAGTTGGGCAGGCCACTGATTCTCGAACTATAGACATATTAGATACGTTGAGCAAAGGTGGTGGAGATTTAAAACCAATATATAAAGATGGTGTTCCTTATTTAGTAGGCACAACACTAGGGGGTGAAAATGTTGATGTTGCTATATCTGAAATAGCTAATGGTAACAATGATTTTAAATTTATAAAATCTGAAACTGTACAGCCGTTTATTAACGATATTATAAAAGATTATACTGCAACTGAAAAGTATTATACAGAAGGTGGTGGTATAATGGAAAGAAAAAAGCTAAGGCCGGGATGGGAACAGGTTGCTACTTCTAAATTTAAAGAAGCTTTAAAAATGAAAGGTGAGCCAGGCATGCGTGCTTATGCTGCTTTATTTGGAACCAACTTTGACGGTTATAACAAAATGCTTGAGCAAGGGGAAGATATAGAGGGTTTTCTTGTAGACTCTTTTTTAAACAGAGTTAACCAAGAGTTTCAACCCTATGCCCAAGCTGTACAAACTGGACAGTTAAGGCCAACAACTACTTCTAATACACAAAGCGAAAGAGAACGAGCTAAATTTGTTAAAGACTGGAATGCAATGCCGCCTCCAGATAAAAATAACATTGGAAGTTATACTGGTTTATTAAGGCATCCGTATGGTATAAGAAAAACGGAATCAGGTGATTTTGGTATTGTTAACATTGACAAACCGGGGGACGGGCTAAAGAAAATAGATTTCTCTAAGCCTCCCCAAGAAATAAAACAACAATTACTAGATTTTGCCAAGTATAGGGTACACCAATCTGGACAACAACAAGACTTATCGGGATATAATTTTGATTTATAATGAACGAAGAAGAATTCATAGCAAAACTAAAAGAAACAGCGGGTAGAATGCAAGCTGATGGTATAGACCCAACACAAATTCAAGGATTTATTGACCAGAAAAAAAACGAGTGGAGGACTAAATACGGGGGAAAGACGGATGCCACTGCGGAGGAGACTGTGACTGTAGTGGCAGGCCAACCAGGCGTATTGGATTTGCAGTCGGAAAGTGGTTTATTGGAGCAACCCATAGAGCCGGAGGTTCCAACATGGCTTGAAGAATCCTTTGGTCAAGACACCTTTGGTGTAGACTTTATGAGTGATATGTATCGTGCGGCAAAGTCAGGCTGGAGACAATCAAGCGCTGCTGGCGAAATAGCAGATGTTTTTGCAGGCGATGTTTCAGATGAAAAATTAAACATATATAGAGATAGCATAAAATACATACAAGATACAGCCCAGTCTGAAGAAATGCAGAATTATCAACGTGATGTTCAAAAATATAAAAATCAAGGCGATAGCGGGTTTTTAGCGGGCTTAAAGGCTTTTAGAAAAAATCCTTCTATAGGGCCTGAGGTTATGTTGTCTTCTCTATCTCAAATGGTGGGTACTGCCGCAGAAGGTGGTGCTGTTTCGGGGCTAGTAGCTGGTGGAGCTGCCGCTGGGGCCGCTATTGGTGCTCCTACCGGTATAGGTGCTATAGCAGGTGCTGTAGCTGGCGCTCAAGGTTCCGCTATGATGGCTATGGAATCATTAAATACTTTTAGCGAGCTATTGCAAGAAAAAGTAAAAGAAAATAACGGTAACTTTGATAATAATGAGGATCTTCGTAAAGTTTTAAACGATGAAGATCAAATGAGTGATTTATACCGTAAAGCTATAGGTAGAGGTGTTGCTATTGGCGCAATAGAAGCTCTTTCTGGGGGTATTGCAGGTAAAGTAGGTGCAGTAGCCGGAAAAGGATTAAGTAAGCTTAAAAAAGCTGGTAGGCTGACTGGAGCTGTAGGCGTTGAGGCTGCGGGTGGATCTTTGGGTGAAACCGCGGGTATGTTAGCAGCAGGCCAAGAATTAGCTGGTGAAGAAATATTTTTAGAAGGTATAGCTGGTACAGCAATGGCCCCTGTATCTATTGCGGCCCAAACATTTACTGGTAATCCGCAATATGTAATAAACGGTAAAAAAACTAAGCAAAACGAAGGTAAAGCAATTATAAAACATATGGTTGCTAATTCTACAGATGAAGAATTTGCTGGTATGCGTGTTAAAGTTAAAAACGATGACAAGCTAGTAGAAGAAGTTCAAACCCGCCGTAGAAAAATAATAACAGAAAACAAAGAAGCTGTAAAGAAAAAAATTCAGCCTGAAGTTGATTCTGATTTAAAAGCTAAACTTGAATTAGAGCTTAAAAAAGCAAAAGCTCAATTAAAAGAAGTGCGAGAAACCGATGGCGATCTTGCGGCAGAAGCGTTTGAAATTAAAATTGATAAATTAGAAAAACAACTTAAGCGAGTTGATGATTATATAGATTTTCAACTTGATGAACTTAATGAGGATGAAATGCTAGATCTTATGAATATGGATGACGATATTTCATTATATCAATCTATATTAAATGATCCTAGCTCTTCTGAAACAGCTAAAGAGGCCGCCAAGCAACAGCTTGAGGTTCTTAAGTCAGCACAGCTTTTAACAGTAGCTAATACAGATTCTGCTGACATGGCTAACCCCGAGGGGCCTCAAAAGAAAAAAAATATTGATCTTTCCGAAAAAACACAAGAAGCATACAAGAAAAAAGGTAAAAATTCTTGGGGAGAGGTTGCTGAATTGCAACAAGGATTAATTAGATCAATAGCAACGTCATTCTGGTCTAAAATAGCACCAGACAAAAGAGTTGGTACTTATGACGATTTTGTGGCCGCTTTAACAACAGGCAAAGGCGGCTTAAGAGATTTAGTTAGAACATATGATCCGTCAACAGGTGTACCGCTTGCGGCATACTTAGCCAACAAAAAATCAGGATTACGAGTAAGAGCAAACAGACTTGTAAAAGGACTCGTCAAACAAGACATCGATAAAGATTTGGATAGTAAAGAGGCATTGTCTCAATACTCAGAAGGAATTGATATTGATAAAATGGATTTAGGTCCCGAGTTTTTACACCAAAAATTAGGTTTAGGCAAAGAACTTGGAGATTTAACTAACGATGTAGAAGTTGGTTTACAGAAAACAATAGTAGAATTAGAAAAATTAGGCGAAGTTACTCAAAAGAAAAGACAAGCTGAAGCTGAAAAGGCTTTTAATTCTATATTTACAAATAAATATGATAAGGCCATTAAAAGGTTTATTGGTAGCAATACTAAAAACAACGATAGCTTTAGCAAATTTATAAACAATAATTTTGAAACATTAAGAACAATTGCTTTAAGCAATATTGATTTTCAAAAAGGCAAAGGTATTTCAAAACATTGGAATAAATATCCGCCAAGTAAACAAGACTTCTTAGATTATTACGAGGCTAAGAATGAACAGGCATCAACTAGAAATGATAGAAAAAATAAACTTGTAAAAGCAATTGAAGCGCAGCTTGCTACAGACGCTAGAAAATCTTATTTTGAATCAAGACAAGCGGAACAGCAGGCTTTTAATATTGAACAACAAATATCATTTCAACAAGCGCCACAAGAAGTTAAAAAAATTAGAATATTTGACTTTGATGATACATTAGCAAAAAGTAATTCACAAGTGCTATACACGCTGCCTGATGGAACTACCGGGAAGCTTAATGCAACTGAATACGCTAAAAGAGATCAAGAGCTAAAAGACAAAGGAGCTACGTTCGACTTTTCTGAATTTAACAAAGTTATAGACGGTAAGAAAGGACCTTTGCTTGAAGTAGCACAAAAAATAAACGCCGCAAGGGGTAATGAAGATTTATTTATTTTAACAGCTAGGCCTGAAGAGGCGGCTGGTGCAATACAGGAATTTTTAAAGTTAGCTGGGCTAGATTTTAAGAAAGAAAATATTATTGGTTTAGGTGACGGGACTGCACAAGCTAAAGCTGATTGGGTGCAAGGCAAAATAAATGAAGGTTATAACGACTTTTATTTTGCAGACGACGCTATTAAGAATGTAGATGCTGTTAAAAATGTACTTGACAACGCTGATGTAAAAAGCAAGGTCCAACAAGCTATAGCTTTTCAAGAAGCTTTACCTCAATCTTTTGCTAGATCAATTAACGAAAAAATTGAAAGTGAATTAGATAGAGTGTTTGGTTTATATGATGAAACTGGCGCTGCTGGAGCTAATGTTCTTTTAAACAATGGTTTTACTGCTGATGATATAGTTAAGTTAAGGACCGAAGGCGATGTTAAAACTTTTATAAATGAAGTTTTACCAAATATTTTGCCTCTTATGCCAAAAGATGGGTGGAAAAGCATACTTTTAAATTCTGACAGAATAATAGATATACCTGAGTCAAGAAAAGCAGAAAGAAAGGCTTTATATAATGATGTTTATAAACCTCTCATAGAAGGGCTATTAGAAAGCGAGGATACAGTATTTGGCGATAATATAGAAGGGGTTGATAAGTTAAGTTTCAGCCCATACAAAACAGCTTTTGGAACAACGCCTGAACAAATTAAAGCTAAAAATGATTCAGGAAAAATAAAAGAAATAAACGATAAAAATGTTGCTGCGTGGCGAGAAATATGGATCCGTAGCGCTGACATTCTTAACCAAAAAAACGGCAGGCAATATGCGCCAGCTTTGGAATGGTGGTATCGTTTATCAATAAATAATGGGAAACATCCACATCGTATGGGTGCAGAAATGGTTGGATGGTCAAAAAACCCAAAAGGCCATAACGGTAAACTTTATGACTGGGAGCACGCAATGCCTTCAACTGGAGCATACGCATATTTGTTAGATTCAGCTTTAAAAAGTGAAAGAAATTTTTTGCAAGATTTACAAGCTGTTCAAGACAATTATAAATTGCTAGCGTTGGATGTAGCAGACCACCGTAATTTAAATACCACATATTTAAAAGCTAAAATGCCTATAGGCTGGAAAGTATTTTCTGACTCTTGGCTACAAAGGTATTTTAATGGAATGCTTGTTAAAAAGTTTGGTGGTATTGATTCTGATTCAATTATTTTACTAAATGGTAAAACAATAAAAGAAGAATTCAACATAGGCACCTCTGGCGTTTTAGCAACTTTAGAACAAATAGAAAGCGATAAAGATAAAACAAGTGACGTAATTCAAGCAGCTATTGAGTTTCAAGAAGCTAATAACCCAGACCCTGAATTATCAGGAAACGAAAGGGTAGAGGCTTTATCTGATTTATTGCAATCTGCTTATGGTACAAATGTATTTAAAACGAAAGACGAAGCTATTGAATATTTAGTAGGGCTTGGGGTTTCAAAACAAAAAGCAGAAGAGTACACTAATCAGAAAGGATTTAGACTTCCCGGAGCAATATTCATTAATGAAGAAAAAGCCGGCGTTGATACTGCAATGCATGAGTTTACTCACGAATGGGCGGATTTAGTAAATGATAAGGATCCAGATTTATTTAATGCGATATATGATAAGCTAAGAGCTCACCCAAGATTTAAATCTGCCGTAAAAAGAATGGCTGATTCAGATATATATTCTTTATATGAGGTTGATTCATTTAAATATAAAAATGAAGTAATGGCTCATATACTGGGTGAAGAAGGTAAATCACTTTATGAATTATTTGAAGGTGATGCTGAGGCAAAAACATTAATTGATAAGTTTTTTGATTATGTTAGAGAAGCCTTAGGGTTTGATCCAACAACTAAAAACTTTGCTGATTTAACCGTAGAAGAAGTTACTAAACTAGCTGTAAAAGATATATTAGAGGGTAACCCAGCTGCAAACTTTAGTAAGTTGCAAAACGTTGCTGAAGGCAAATCTTGGTTTCAAAAATCTGAAGCTAGTGTTAGTAAAAGCGCTAAAGCAAAATCTGATCCTATAGTAAGAGCTTTAAACAAATTAAAATTATCTTATAGAGAAAATAAAAATTTAGCACAAGCTATAAATGACGCGTATACTGAAGTAGAAGGCATAATGGAGTTCATAGACTTTATTAGACTTATATCTAAGAATACTAAAGAAATTCCCATGGGTAAATCAAAAATGTTACTTATAGGGAAGGCTGAACTTATCAAAGCTGATAAGATTGCTCAAGAAAGTGCAAAAAAACAAGCGGAACAAAAATTAAGTGATGATCAAGCCTCTAAGCTACAATCCATGTTTAGAAGGATTATTTATCAAGCAAAAGGCGAAGGCGCTAAGGCATCAAGGTGGTTTATCCCGCCTAATGCTGAAGATTTCAAAGGCTTGTTATATGCGTTCTTACCTAAAGGTAAACTTGGTGTTGAAGCGCGCAAGTGGATGGAAGAGCACTTGTTAAAGCCATATTCTAATGGTATTGCCACTCTTGATACTGAAATACTTCACAAGTCTAAAGCTTGGGCTGATATGTCTAAGGGTTTTAATTTTGAAGAAAAAATTAGTGGTACGCCATATACTTTAGGTGATGCTATTAAAGTTTACAACGCGCTGCAAGAAGGTGTTGACCCAGGCATTGCTAAGAGAAAACATTTAGATGCACTTATACATGCTGTAGAAAGTAATTCTGAAGTATTAAACTTAGCTAATGAAGTTGCTGAGTCATTCCCAATAAAACTTGAATCAGGTTGGCAAACAAGAGCTTTTGCTAAAGAGATTTTTGATTCTATTAATAATGGAGCACGCAAAAGGCATCTTGAAACATTTAGTAATAATGTTGATGCTATATTTACAGACGCAACTCTTGATTTAATTGCAGACCAATACGGCGAAAAGTATAGACAAGCAATAGTATCTACGCTACGTAGAATGAAAAGCGGTAGAAACAGAGTATCTACTGATGCTAATGCGAACTCTTATATGAACTGGTTGAACAGAGCGGTGGGAACAACAATGTTCTTAAATACTCGTTCTGCTATATTGCAGTTATTATCTACGTTAAACTTTATAGGTAAGCCTGGTAATAATATATTCCAAGCCGCTGCAGCGTTTGCAAATCAAAAGCAATGGAAAGCAGATTATAATAAACTATGGAATAGTGATTATTTAGCCAACAGGCGAGATGGGGCTAAGTTTGATGTATTAGCAGATGAAATTGCAGAAGGGCCACAAGGATTAAACAAGATACTTAAGTTTGGTTTCTTGCCAACAAGATATGCGGATAGCTTTGCTATTGCTCTTGGGGGTGCTGCATACTATAGGAATAGAGTTAATATGCTAATGAAGGAAGGAATGAGTGAGGCTGATGCTGAAGCTCAGGCTATGATTGATTGGAGGGCTACCGCTGAGGAATCTCAACAGTCTTCTGATCCATCTAAAATTTCTGAAATACAAGCATCGGCAATTGGTAAAGTAATATATGCTTTTGCT
>Ga0066865_10000521_pt1 | contig 10572 bp, 8 predicted proteins | sample ETN01SmetaG_2_FD_66433 | JGI IMG/M metagenome (GOLD analysis project Ga0066865, IMG submission 66433) | Marine microbial and viral communities from oxygen minimum zone, Eastern Pacific Ocean - ETNP2014F12-01SV265 | ecosystem: Environmental > Aquatic > Marine > Oceanic ...
TAAGTGATGATAATCTTATCTTGGATGCTAGTTCATCTGCAGAAAGATTTATAAAGAAAAATGCTGGAGCCACAAATAGGATTATTAATGATTTGGTTGATTAATAAATATATTGTAGTGAGATCGTCTTGGGTAAAATAAGTAGAATTAAAAATAAGTATATGGGTGACCCTTCTAGGATCTTAACTCTTGCTAATATTATCAGTATGCTTAGAGCTGGTTTGGCTATTCCTATTATATATACATTGGATTATCCTGAAATGAGAGGCATTACAGCAGCAATTATAATTATTGCGGTTTTATCAGATGCACTAGATGGGTATTTTGCTAGAAAAGCTCATGAAGTTACGCATGTAGGTATGTGGCTTGATCCTATAGCAGATTTCATTATAATTACTGCTGTAGTTTTATACTTAGTAATGACTGGTTTATTTCCAATCTGGTTTTTTGCATTTTATGTAATAAGGCAGTTTTTGATAGCTGTTCCAGCTATTTATTTTTTAAATACGGGTGAATATATTTTGCACTCAAATTGGTGGGGTAAATGGGCAACTGGTATTACTGCGTTAACAATCTTTCTTCATATTTTTGAATTAAAGGATATATTGTGGTTAAAGCCATTTTCTTTATACACTGCTTTCCTGCTATCAATCATAAGTTGGTTTATTTATTTTAAAGACTATTATAAAGTATATAAAAAATAGATGTTAGGTAAGTTATTTAAATCTTTAGAGCGCACTCGTTCATCATTATTTAGTTCAATTTCTAAGTTAAAAAAGAAGCAAAAGTTATCAGATGAATTATTAGATGATATTGAAGAACAACTTTTATTAGCAGACATAGGGTATGATACAGTTGAGGGTATTATAAATATCATAAAAAATTTTTCTAATGATAATCATTTAAGTAGTATTAAAGATTTTTTAGTAACTCGTCTTCCTGAAAAATCTTGCTTAGAATTAAGTAAGCTTCCCTTAGCTATGTTTATGGTAGGAGTAAATGGTACTGGAAAAACAACTAGTGCTGCAAAGTTAGCCAAACTATATAAGGAGGCAGGTAAGAAAGTAATGTTAATTGCTGCAGATACATATAGGGCTGCTGCTATTCAACAATTAGAAATATGGTCAGAAAGAGCTAAAGTAAAATTAATTAGTAATGAAAAATCAAAAGAACCTTCGGCTGTTGTTTTTGATGGGTTAACTTCTGCAAAAGCTTATGATTATGATGTGGTTATAGTTGATACTGCAGGAAGGTTACATACTTATGAAAACCTAATGATGGAATTAGAAAAAATGTATAGAATAGTAAAAAATAGATTCCCTGAATTTATAGTTCGTAATATGATAACAATTGATTCACTTCTTGGACAAAATTCTATAGTACAAGCTAAGAGTTTTAATAAAATTATTCCACTTGATGGTGTCATTCTAACAAAACTCGATAGTACAGCAAAAGGTGGAATTATATTTTCGATATTTAAAGAGCTTAGTATTCCTATTAAATATATTTGTACTGGTGAGAGTATTGATGATATAGAATATTTTAATCCTAAAATATATTTAGATGGTTTACTAGGTAAAGATTAATTTATAATATGAGTAAAAAAGTAAATATTATTAGTTTAGGTTGTGCAAAAAACTTAGTTGATTCAGAAATTTTATTAGGTGGACTAAATAAATCAGATTTAGTAATCACAAAACAACCTGAAGATGCTGAGTCAATCATTATTAATACTTGTGGGTTTCTTGATATAGCTAGAGAAGAATCTATTGATACAATTTTACAGGCTGCCGAGCTTAAAAAAACAGGCAATCTGAAAGAGCTTGTTGTAATGGGATGTCTATCAGAAAGGTTTCCTGATGAGATAGCAAAAGAAATTCCTGAAGTTGACCGTATTTTTGGTAGTAATGATCACAGGCAAATTGTTTCCTTTATAACTGGTAAAGATTATTCTAAAGATGACCCATTATTTTTCAGGTCTTTAATGACTCCAAATCATTATTCGTACATTAAAATTGCAGAAGGATGTGATAATGGTTGCTCTTTTTGTAGTATTCCAATTATGCGAGGTATGCAAAAGAGTAGAACAATTTCTGCAATAATGGAAGAGGCAGAACGTTTAGCTAATAATGGTACAAAGGAGCTGTTAGTAATAGCGCAGGATTCTACATCTTATGGCTGGGATTTGCCTGAAAAAGTATATCTCAGTGATTTGTTAAATAGTCTAAATACCATTAATAATATAGAGTGGATACGTTTACACTATGCACATCCTGCTCATTTATCTCAGCGAATTATTGATTCACTGGCTTTATCAGAAAAAGTTTGTAAATATATTGATATGCCTGTTCAGCACGCTTCTGATTCGGTCTTAAAATCGATGAAAAGAGGTCTTAACCAAAAGGGAATCCGTGATAGAATTAACAGGTTAAGGAAAGCTGTTCCTAATATTGCTATTCGAACAACTCTGATTGTTGGCTATCCTGGCGAAACAGAAGAGGATTTTAAAACTTTATACGAATTTGTTGAAGATGTAAAATTCGATCGTTTAGGTGTATTTACTTATTCAGAGGAAGAAGGAACGGGCGCCGCATTGCTTGATGACGATGTGCCTGAAGAAATAAAGCATAAGAGAAAAAATGATATTATAGAGTTACAGCATGATATTAGTCTAAATAGAAACGAATCTTTTATAGGAAAAACTATAAAGGTTTTAGTTGATGAGTCTGAAAAAAATATTGGTGTTGGAAGAACGGAATTTGATTCTCCTGAGATTGATAATATTGTAAATATAAAAGGTAATGTTAGTAAGGGGTCATTTGTAAATATAAAAATTGATAGTGCAAACGAATATGAACTAATCGGAAGCCCTGTTTTCTAGATTTTTTTAATATTATGCTTAAGGGAAAGGAACGAGATAGGTTAAGCAAGCTATCTAATCTAATATTTTTAGCAAGCAAAGAAATAAAAATATTAAGGCATATTGCTTGGGATAAACAAGTACGTGATATATTCTTTGACAACAATTGCAAAGAACTTCCAATTGTAAAATACTCCGTTTTTGATGATTCAGATTTAAAATCAATACTATCTGAAGCTAAAAGTTATATTGGGCAGACAAAGTATGATGATTGGCTAGTTAAAAAGATGAATGATTTAAAGAAAAGTTCTGAGTTATTAAAAAATTGCGGTACTAAAAATTTTTATAAAATTAGTTCAGAAATTTATGGAACTCCCTTATCATTAATTCATGATGGTTCTACAAGGCCAATCGATTTATCTAAAAAATTTGATGATATAATTAATTCGATTGATAATAAAGAGATTGATAAAATATCTAGTCCAAAAATAACGGACAGTGTTCTTGCAAAAAAAATATCTAAATCTGTAAATAAGTTTTTCGGCAGTGCGTCACCAGAAGTAAAAATTGTTTCACAATTATCTGCAAAAGCTACTGCTACTTCAAAATATATAAGAATAAGGCAAGGTGGAGAATTTGATGAGAGTGATATAAATCAATTGTTAAATCATGAGGCTTATATTCATGTGGCAACAACTCTAAATGGAAGAGCTCAAAGTAAAATGAAACTACTTGGATCAAATTTTGGCAGTATTACAAAAACACAAGAGGGTCTTGCTGTATTTTCCGAATTTATAACTGGATCAGTTGACATTAATAGAATGAGGAGAATATCAGATCGTGTTATTGCTATTCAAATGGCTATCGAAGGAGCTGATTTTATTCAAATATTTAATTATTTTTTGGAAAGGCATGGTTCAAAGGATCAAGCATATGAAAGTTCAAGACGGATATTCAGAGGCGGTTTACTAACTGGAGGAGCGCCTTTTACAAAAGATATTGTCTACCTTGATGGATTTATAAGGGTTTATAATTTTTTAAGATCTGCAATAGCTATGGGTAAGATTGATTGTGTCAGTCTTTTATTTTCAGGCAAGTTAGATCTTGATGATATTCCAGTAATATATAGTTTATATAAAGAAGGTCTAGTTTCAAAACCGTTATTTATACCAAATTGGGCTAAGGATTTAAATTTTTTGATTTGTTATTTGTCATTCTCAGTGTTTTTAGAAAAGATTAATTATGATAATGTTTCTAACTATTATGATAAATTATTGGATAATATAGATTAATTATGAATCTTGAATGAGAGATTCAATTTTATTAATCATTTCTTGAAATTCATTTTTATCAAATAGTCTTGTAAGAAATACTATTTTCCCATTTCTATCGATAACTATATTTCTTGTAACACCTGCATTTTTATGTGCAAACTTTGAAAAATGCTTTGCACCCAGATCTAAAGCAAGGGGGTAAGTGGTGCCAACTTTTTTTTGAAAATCTCTTACAACATCAATTGGTTCATCTCTATCTATCCCGATAAGTGTTAAGCCTTTATCTTTATATCTCTGCCAGACTTCTTTTTCCAAGTGAGGCATTTCTTGAATGCATACAGAGCACCAACTTGCTGTAAATTGTAATACTACAACTTGGCCTCTTAAATCTGATAGCTTCACTCTGCGGCCATCAATATAATCTAATTCAAGATCTGGTGCTTCATCACCAATCGACACTATGTAACCTCTTTTATCAAAACTTGGTTTATTAATTAGATCTATTAAAGACTTACTGCCTTCTCGTAACGTGCGTTTCTGATTATTAAAATCAACTTCATACAATCCAAATTTCATTTTATACCCTTCAGCCCATTCAAAATTATCCATTAGTGTCCAATAGAAGTATCCTCGAACATCATATCCGTCATTAATACTTTTACTTAGGGCATATAGATATCTATTTATAAATAAATCTCTATGGCTATCATCTTCGTCTGCAATTCCATTTTCAGTAATAATAATTGGAGCATTTATTTGACTAATTGATTTAATAGCTCTATAAAATCCTTCAGGGTAAATAGCATATGGCATATCAGTTTGTATGTCTTTGTCTTTGCGTAATTCAAAAGTAAATGGAAGTGAACTGTTAAAATGACCTTTGGTATGCATTCTTGAGTAATAATTCAAACCAATAAAATCTAGGGCTTTGATAGCATTCTTATTTACAAAATTTATATTGGCCATTCCAGGTAAATAAAAACGGAATATGCCTTCAGATAAGAATGTTATGGCGCTATTTGTAAAAACATCATTTAATTTTTTACTAAAATACCAATCGAGGACATGCCATCTTCTAAGCGGATCAAATTGAGTTATGTTTTTAACCAATCCTATTTGTTTATCCTTACCTCTAGGCAATGATTTTAAATGATGATAAACTTTTACATGGGCGTTTAATAAGTTTTTCATTACATGGCCAGCTAAAAGTGGGTCTTTTTTCCCTGGAGGGAAAACACCATTAAAATATCCTTGAGATACAAAGACTGCTGGTTCATTAATCGTGCACCATATTGGTACAAGCTCTGCAAGATAATTAAATACGGTTTCAGAAAATTTTATAAAATGATTTATATTTTCTTCTTTCTCAAAAGCTCCAAGTTTTTCAAACCATATTGGATGAGTAAAATGATGTAGTGTTATAACTGGAGTGAGTCCTGAGTCTATTAGCTTATTACATAACTTTTTATAGTGCTCTAAAGCTTCGTAATTAATAATACCTTTTTTTGGTTCTATTTTGCTCCATTCAACAGAAAATCTATAATAGCCAACACCTAGGTCTTTCATTAGCTCTATATCTTGTTTATATAATTCCCAATGGTTTGATGCTCTGCCTGATTTATCATTATTATGTATTCGAGAGATGTTGTCTTTTTTATGAAGATTCTCCCATTCATACCAGTTATTATTCTGGTTATTACCTTCTACTTGATGAGCTGCAGTGGCAGTTCCCCACATAAAATTCTTAGGGAAATAGGTATCATTATTAGTTTGAATATTGTCCCAGTCCCAATATTTATCAGGATATGTTAATGAGTGATATAGAATATAAATTAGCCAGCCATCGAAAATGATTGCGATAATAATAAGAACAGTAAATATTATTTTATTTTTTGTCAATTTTAAAACCATTTTTCTTCATCCAGTCATCATTTGGAAACTTGGTCATATAGTTTCTGATACCATCGGCAAGTATTACTAGGCAATTTTGATCTTTTTTTAGTTTAGAACTAGCATTAAGAGCAGCAACCATTGTTGCTCCACATGAGCCACCACACAATAAACCTTCTTCTTTAATTAGCCTTCTAGCCATCAAAAATGATTCTTCATCATGAGTTTTAATATATTTATCTACTAGATTGTTATCTAAAACATCGGGGAAGAAATCATACCCAATACCTTCAACTAGATATGAGCTAATTTCAGTACCTCCACCAAGAATTGAGCCTACAGGATCAACACCAATTACTTTAATTTTTGGAATTTTCTCTTTTAATTTACTTGCAACTCCAGTTATAGTTCCTCCTGTGCCAACAGAAATCACTATCATATCTAAATCTTCTCCAAAGTCTTTAATTATTTCTTCAGCAGTATTTTGATAATGTGCATCAGGGTTTGATGGGTTGGAGTATTGGTCTAAAATATGAGAGTTTTTAATCTCTTTTTGAAGTTTTTTTGCTACTGATATATGACTATCGGGATGATCGAAAGCTGCTTCTGTTGGAGTTCTTACGATAGTAGCACCTAGTGCTTCGAGAGCAATTTGTTTTTCCTGACTCATTTTTTCTGGCATTGTGATGATACACTTATATCCTTTTACTGCAGCAGCTAAGGCGATACCTTGACCTGTATTCCCTGAAGTAGGTTCAATTAATGTATCGCCAGGTCTAATTCTCCCTGTCTTTTCTGCGTCTTCAACCATTTTCCATCCAATCCTATCCTTTATAGATCCTCCAGGATTAAAAAATTCACACTTAGCAAATAGATTACAATCGAGATCTTTTGCGATTTTATTTATTTTAACAATTGGTGTGTTTCCGATTACATCTAATATTGAATTATATATCATATTTATTATTTTTTATTTATATGTTTAAAAAAACTTGTCGAATATTAGTCATTACTCTGAATAAATTAAATGTCTACTTTTTTTAAAATGATAATATTTGGGAAAATATGATTAATCAGTCAAATAAACTTATCGGCCCTTTTTTAATTGATATTAAAAATAAATTCACTGAAATAGCAGGGGATGATAATAAAATAGATAGGCAGGAGTTTCACGATGGTCTCTCTTTAAATTCTGATAGGATTGTTGACAGAATATTTGATATTTTCGATAAAGATAATAATAATTTCATAGATTTAAATGAATTTTTATCTGGAATAAAACTATTGATTGATGGTAGTGAAATTGAAAAAATCAAGTTTGCATTTGATGTTCATGATTTTGATGGTAGCGGAGATATTGACAGACAGGAATTGAATGAGCTAATTAAAAATATATTAATTGAAAACAATTTAGACTTTGATGTAAATCAAGTTGATCTTATAGTAAATGAGTTTTTTATAGCTGCCGATGTTGATAAAAACGGAGTAATAGATTTTGACGAATTTATAAAACTTGTTCATGACTACCCTGATTTAATTAATGGACTAGCAGTTAATCCAGTTTCATGGTTTAATCGAAATAGTATAAGTAAACATAGCAAAGAAAATCAAATAAAGCATAAAGGGGGCAAGGTGCAAGTACAGGGTTTGGGTGTACTTCAATGGCTTCTGGTCCCAAGGTTAGTTTACCTTTATAATATCATTGTAAATAGAAATAAGAATCGGCAGCTAGTACAAATTGAATCACTAAAAATCTTGCCTGAAGAAAATATATCTCTTTCATTTGTAAAGCCAAATAATTTTAATTACAAATATGGCGATTATGTTTATATAAATTGTCCTTGGATATCAAATTTGGAGTGGTATCCTTTTAGTATTATCAGCCCTTCAAATGATGAAAATGTTGTTATGAATATTAAAGCAAATACTCGATGGCCAAATAAGGTTTATAAAGAAACTTTGAAGATGTACTCTGATATTAATTCTAAAGATCTAAGTATTCGGATTGATGGGCCATATGGTTCTATTAGTGATTCAATAACTAATAATGAGAATATCATTATTGTGGGCGCAGGTAACGGAGTATCAAAGTTTGCATCTATATTGCAAGATCTAGCAATTAGAAATAAAAATAGACAAGAAAAAATTAATGTTAAAAATCTTTATTTTATATGGCTCAGTGAAGATAATTATTACTTCGAATGGTTTAAAAAATTATTATTTGACCTTCAAAATACCTACGATCTGGACATATTTAAATATCATATTTATTTTGTAGATAAAACAGCCTCCATGTTGCCGAAGAATATGATGTATATATCAAAAGATATATATAAAAATGGTCTAGATGTAAATCTCATCACTCATTCAAATGATGATATTAGTACTGGTACTCCAGACTGGTGTTCAAAGCTTTCTTCAATAAAGGCAGAATTTGGAGAAGAAGATATTTATTTGTTTTATTCTGGGCCAAAAAAATATAAAAAAGAAATAAAATTGGGATGCGCCAAAGAAAAAATTTTATTTAGTGAACAATAATATATTTTTACCACCGCTAAGATTTTATCTCACTAAACCTCAGCGGTGGTAATGAATTACTTAATTGTAATTCTTCTTGATTTAGGTTCTTTTTGATCTGACTTTGGTATTATTACTGATAGAATGCCATTTTTAAATGATGCCGATATATTTTTATCATTAATTAAATCTGGTAATTTAAATGTCCTTTCGAAGCTATCATTCATGCGTTCTTTGTAGTGATATACTCCGTCATCCTCGACTAAATCATCATTTCTATTTCCGCTTAATTTAATCTGATTTTTTTCTATTGTAACTTCTATATCATTTTTGCTAAAACCAGGTATATCAGCATTTATAATATATGATAGATCACTTTCTTTTATATCAACTGGTGGTACCCAGTTGTTATTATTATATTGCACATGGGTTCTATTTCCAATTAAAGAATTGAATATGTTGTCTATATCATTAGTGACTGATAGTTGACTTGGTGTCCAATTTATTAACTTCATTTTTTTCTCCTTTTTGTTAATTTAAAGTTCACTTTTATTAAACAAACATGATACCATATTAGGCAATGTGAAAATTTTACAAATAAATATGCTAATTTGACATATAAAATACATTTACATTTTTATTTACAGTCAATTTGTCATAAACTTTGGTAGTAAAATGAAAAATTTATTATGTAGGAGATGCGATTGTCACTGTGTTTTAAGATATGTAAATTAAAAGATGAAATTTTTTAAAATATTTTAGAACAATAATTAAAAAAAAGAGAACGGTATGAAAATAGATACAAATTTAAATGAATTACTTAGTGCTGTAAATGTTCCAGCTGATTGGGTTGGTATGAGAGAGGTGTACGAAGCTAACACTCCTAGGATGATTCGAGATGGTGTTCCAGTATCTAATGGGCATTATTCTACACATGGCATTATGATTGAAGTTCTGGTTAATGGACAATTTGGATATTACGGTACACCTGACATCACTAAAAAAGGTGTTGAGGCTGCTGCAGAAAATGCGTTTAAACAGGCAGAAAGAGCTTCTAATTATGCAGTCTATAAATTTACTGACAAAGTAAGACCTAAGAGTGTTGGGTCTTACAGATCGCCATTTGTTAAGGATGTGGCATCTATTAGCGCAAAAGAGCTTAATATGTTGTTATTAAATGCATACAAAAATTTAAAAGTTTCAGATAAAATAGTTAGTGCTACTTCATTAGCTAATACAATTGAGACAAATTTCCATTTTATAAGCTCAAATGGTAGTGACGTAGTTCAAGAATTCCTGATGCTCGAATTTGACCTGTCTGCTACTGCAGTTGATGGTTCTAATCAGCAGACTAGGACATTTGGCGGTATGCGCGGTACTTGTAGGCAGGCTGGAATGGAATTTCTTGATCAAATGGAAATAATTGCGCAAGCAAATAAAATAGGTGAGCAAGCAGTCGAGTTGTTGTATGCTGAGGAGACCCCGACGGGAGAAATGGATCTAGTAATTGCTTCTGATCAGATGATGCTTCAAATTCATGAAAGTATAGGCCATGCATTAGAGATAGATCGAATTCTTGGGGATGAACGTAATTATGCTGGATGGAGTTTTGTAACTCTGGAAGACTTTGGGAATTTACAATATGGTTCAAAGCATATGAATATTACTTTTGATCCAACTGTTTCATCTGAATTTGCTTCTTATGCATATGATGATGGTGGTCTTGAGGCTAATAGAGAATATTTAATAAAAGATGGTGTGCTTGTTCGTGGTTTAGGAGGTATGGAAAGTCAAACAAGGTCAGGAGTTAAGGGAGTGGCTAATTTTAGAGCTAGTTCATGGAATCGTGCACCAATTGACCGAATGGCAAATATTAATCTCGAGCCAGGAGACGCCTCTTTTGATGATATTATATCTTCTGTAGAAAAAGGAGTATATGTTGAAAGTAATCGTTCGTGGAGTATAGATGACTATAGAAACAAATTTCAATTTGGATGTGAGTACGGTAAGCTAATCGAAAATGGTAAAATT
>Ga0066865_10000523_pt1 | contig 10556 bp, 12 predicted proteins | sample ETN01SmetaG_2_FD_66433 | JGI IMG/M metagenome (GOLD analysis project Ga0066865, IMG submission 66433) | Marine microbial and viral communities from oxygen minimum zone, Eastern Pacific Ocean - ETNP2014F12-01SV265 | ecosystem: Environmental > Aquatic > Marine > Oceanic ...
CAAAATAAAATTTACCACCTGGCGCATTTTTATTTTTCCAAAAATCAATAAATACGCTATCGCTATCAGTATCCCATCTATCATATTGTTTTTCATACATAGGGAGTATAAAATCGGTTTGAGAAATATATAGATCAGTATATTCAGAAACGAGATATAATTCGCTTAATATTTTCTTTGAAATATCTAAATATTTTTGTCTGTTTTTATAATCATTTCCAACACTTTCTACATAGAATGTAAATGTCACTACAATAAAAAGAGCTATTCCATTTAAAAGAAATTTTTTTGTGCTATTTGAAAAGGCTTTACTACTAAGATTTTTAGGTGAAGTAAATAACTTAGCAAGCCAACTTTTTGGTTCTTTATTTGACATAATGATGTTGTTAATGTTAAAGAGATTAACTAATTAGTATTAAAGAAGAATATATGCCTATAGCTTATATTTTACTAACTTTAAAAAGTAAATTACGTCAACGTTAAATGAAAATTGGTTTGATTTTACTTTAGTTTAGTTGTATTTATTTCTATTATTTTGATTTATTATACTTAACTGATTTATTTTTTATAAGGTTCATTAAGTTGTTCGGATATTTTTAAAATCATCTCAAAGTTTAAATTCTCTAATTCATATGTTTTTTAAATTTTTAAATCTAGTATTCTTGTCTTGTTTTATTTATGCAGGTAATGAATATGTGCCTGACACATTATTAAAAACGCTCTACGAGGATCAAGAGTGGTATCAATCTGCTCGAATTGATGGAATTACTCTAAGTACTAAAACAATAAATAATATGAGCATAAAAGCAGTCAAAGTGCACGTAGAAGCAAACATTCCTAAAAGAATTATTACTGATATTATTATGGATATAAAAAATTACAATATTCATTTTATAAATTCTAAAAAACTATTCTTTCAGGTGATTAATAGATATGTAAACATAGTAGACGGATATCAATTTATATCTGTTCCAATACCTTTCTTCAAAGACCGAGAACATTTTTTTAGGATGTCTTCTGATTCTTTTTCTCCTGAATTCCCAAATACTTTCATTCATTGGTATACACTAAAAAAACAAATATATTCTGACATTAAAACGAATTTTCAATCTGGAAAAGAGCTTTACATTAGTTTTGGTGCGGGTATATGGAATATGGATTTAATGGATGATGGAACAACTTTAATATCTTATCGTTTATTTGTTGACCCAGGGGGATACTTGCCGGATTTTGCTGTAGATCATGTAAATAAGGTCAATATTGTAAATCTTTTTCGCGATGTTATAAATGAAGCTAGGCGCAGAATTAAAATTGAATCAGATTTATCTAATTAGTTATTTAAAAAAACATCTAGTTATATATTAATCTGCTACCTTATTAAATGCCTTTACTTTAATGTATATTACTGTTTGTGATTCGTAATAAGTTGAAGCCCATTTTCATATCACTTGGCCCGTTTTATTAGCTATAGTTAGATACTATAACAAACACATTGTATCGTAATACTTATTAGATTTTATTAATTAGTGTTTTGTCTAAAAATAATTATTAAAATAGAATTACAAATAAGAAGGCTATCGTGAGAAAATATTTAAACATCGTTTTATTGATTTTCATTTCAAGTTTGTATTCTGAGTCGATTACTATTTATTCGACTCAATCAGCCCAATATATTTCAACCTCTAGTGCTAGTTGTTGTACCCCTACATCATTACAAAACTTTAATGCTACCACAATGTCATTGCAAAGTTGTTGGTGGCATACTGTTTATGAACAATGTTTAGAAAACAAATACACTGCTATATGGAAGTTTGATTTATCAGAGGTTCCAGAAAATGCATTTTTATTAAATCTAAATTTTCTATTTAATCAATCAGGCGTATATGGGAGTTTAGTAGATGTTTCAACTGAAATAGGAAATATATCAGATGGTTTAGCATCTAACTTATATAATAATCCAATTTGGACTAATTATATAAATAATGATGATAACCTTTCAAACCACAGCATATCAATTCCAATAGAGCAGATAACAAACGATGATAACCCAATACAATTGAATATATTACTATCTAATGATGGTTATTCTATTACTAACACAGGAAATAACGCTCCAAAATTGGTAGTTGAATATGAGATTCAAAATATTATTTTATTGGGAGACATAAATGGTGATAGTATTGTGAATGTTTTAGATCTTATGGCACTAGTTAGTGCTATTTTTAATAGTAATAACAATTTTATTGAAATTGTTGATATGAATTATGACAGTCAAATTAACATATTTGATTTAATTCATTTGATAGATGTCATCTAATCTTATTCTTTTTAAGTTATATTTACACTTTACATTGGAGTTTTTTTAGTAGATCTATTTTGTGATATTGATATACAATGGCTACATTTTTATTAAAACCTGATTTTGATAATTTCTAAAAAGTGACCTTCCCATACATTGTATGGTAATTTTTTTGTAAACTTCTCATCTAATAATATGAGTATATTATTTATTTAAAGTTATTTATCATTAAGAAATAATTTTTATCCATTTAAGTTTTTAAACCTGAATATAGAGGGATGATTATGCGCAAATTTTTTTTACTTTATTTTTTAACACTTTTTATAGGATGTGATAATATGAATAGTAAACCACCTCAAATCCCGATGGAAGACTTCTTTCGTAACCCTGAAAAATCTTCTTTCAGAATCTCTCCAGATGGAAAGCATATAGCTTATATGAAACCTTGGAAGACAAGAATGAATGTGCATGTAGTAAACATTGATACTGATGTTGAAAAAAGACTTACTTCATCTGAAAATCGAAGTATATATGGTTTTTTGTGGCTGAATAATGAACGAATTGGATATGTAAAGGATGATGGCGGGGATGAAAATATGCACTTCTATGCTGTTAATATTGATGGATCTAATGAAATAGATCTCACTCCATTTGATAATGTGAAAGCTAATATTATTGACGACCTTGAACAAGATCAAGAGCACGTAATCCTTGGTTTAAATAAACGAAATGAGCAAATATATGATCCTTATAGAGTTAATGTAAATACTGGTGAAATGGATATGATTGCAGAAAACCCAGGAAATATATCTGGTTGGATGACGGATCATGACGGAAAATTAAGAATTGCAATGACAAGCGATGGTGTAAATACAAGTTTACTTTACAGAAAATCAGAATCAGATAAGTTTAAATCTATATTGACAACAGATTTTAAAGAGGGTGTGTCACCGTTGTTTTTTACTTTCGATAATAATAATCTATATGTTGCTTCAAATAGGGGTAGAGATAAGACAGCAATATATGAGTTTAGCATTGATAAAGTTCAAGAAGGCAAATTGATTTTTGAACATGAGGAAGTAGATGTTTCAAATTTAATGTATTCAAATAAGAGAAAAGTCTTAACAGGTGTTAGTTACACTCTAGCAAAAACAAATACAGTATTTTTTGATGATTGGAGAAGTGATATTCAAAGTAAATTGGAAAATCAATTACCAGGTTATGAGGTTGCTATAACTAGTTTTTCAAAAGATGAAAGTAAGGCAATTGTCGTTACATACAGTGATAAATCCAGGGGTACCTATTACTTTTATAATACTGAAACAAATAAATTAACCAACCTTGGAATGGTTAGTCCCTGGTTAAATGAAGATCATATGGCTGAGATGACTCCAATTAGCTATACTTCAAGAGATGGTTTAACCATTAATGGCTATCTGACTATTCCTAAGGGTAGTAGCGGAAAAAATTTACCTGTTGTAGTTAACCCTCACGGTGGTCCTTGGGCGAGGGACAGGTGGGGTTATAATCCAGAAATACAATTTTTAGCAAACAGGGGTTTTGCAGTATTTCAGATGAATTTTAGAGGAAGTACAGGTTATGGAAGAAAATTTTGGGAGGCTAGTTTCAAAGAGTGGGGTAAGTCAATGCAGGATGACATTACCGATGGTGTTAAGTGGCTTATTGATGAAGGTGTCGCTGATCCAAAAAGAGTCGCTATTTATGGTGCATCCTATGGTGGGTACGCGACTTTAGCCGGTTTAACTTTTACTCCTAATTTATACGCATGTGGAGTTGATTATGTTGGAGTGTCAAATATATTTACCTTACTAGAGACACTTCCTCCATATTGGGAACTAGGTAGGCAGATGATGTATGAAATGATTGGCAATCCTGAGACTGAAAAAGATCTTTTAAAAGCTGCATCTCCTATTTTTCATGTTGATAGTATTAAAGTACCTTTATTTGTAGCCCAAGGTGCAAACGATCCAAGAGTTAAGCAAGCTGAGTCCGATCAAATTGTCGAGGCACTCAAAGCAAGAGGAGTTGAAGTGCCTTACATGCTAAAAGAAAACGAAGGGCATGGATTTAATAATGAAGAAAATAAGTTTGATTTTTATCGAGAAATGGTGAAGTTTTTAAAGAAACACATAGGATAAAACTTTATATAAAAATATTATTTTTAACAATTTTAAGGAGATTTTAAAATGTCTGCAGAGTTAATAATCTTTGGAGTTGTCATTGTTTTAGTAGTCATCTGGTTTGTGGGCGTCTACAATGGTTTAATTCAAGTCCAGCAAAACATTGTAAAAGCTTTTGCAAATATTGAGGTTTTATTGATGCAAAGGACTGATGAACTTACAAAATTAATGAAAACCGTACAGTCTTATGCCAAACATGAAAAAGAGATTTTTGCAAACGTAGTTAAAGCAAGAGAGACAATGCTTGGTGCAAAGACAGTTTCTGAAAAAGCAAAGGCAAGTGGTGGTATATCTGATGCATTGAAATCAGTATTTGCATTATCTGAGGATTACCCAGAACTAAGATCAACTGAAAATTTTTTACAATTGCAAAATCGTATAAGTGATCTTGAAGATAGCATTGCAGATAGACGAGAGTTTTATAATGAATCGGTTAATAACTATAATATTAGAATAAAATCTATTCCTGATGTCATTATTGCTAGCGCAATGAGCTTATCTCCGCAAGAAATGTTTGAAGTCCCTGAAGAAAAAAAGCAAGATGTTGAAATTGATCTGTAATGGATCAATTAAAAAATAGTTCCACCAAAATAGTAGATCTCCCAAAAGATCAGCGTACAAAGACTCAAAAAAGGTTGTCATTTTTAACTTGGATCTGCGGTCTATCAATAATTCTAGTTCCTATCTTGTTTGGCCCAACAGTAGAAACATGGAGTAATTTTCAGAACGGTCTGTATGCATTATTATGGACTGGTTTTCCTGTCCTTTTGATTGCAAAATTTGTTTTTAACGACTGATTTAGGATCATAGGTTAAATAAAAATGCCTTTTCTTATTGTCTTTTTCATTGCTCTAATTTGGTTACTAAGACTTCTGAGGAATAGGAAAATAAAAAGATATATTGAAAATATTCCTACCTCCACGTTAAGAAGTCTAGCTGTAGGCTTAGCTGAGGTAAATGGCAAGATAATTAAACCATCCGATGGAACTATTTTACATAGCCCGATCACGAATGCTGAATGCGTTTTTTATCGAGCTTCTGTTAAAGTAAGAAAAAAAACTTTGGTAAAAAGGGGAAATGATCGTTTTAAGTTGAAAGAAATATTTTTTGAAGGTAAATATTTAAACCCTTTTACGATTGATGATGGTACTGGTTTAGTCAACGTGAATCTAGAGGGAGCAAATTATCCTATTGCATTTGAACGAGATACCCATCAAATTCTTAAAGTGGGAGATAATCCTAAATTTGATAAATTTTGTGCAGACAGGAATATCTCAACGAAAGGTTTATTTTCAAAAAAAACCTTTCATTTTAGTGAAACATTCTTGGAGCCAGGAACAAATCTCTATATTTTAGGCAATGCTAAGAATTTACCCGGAAGTGATAAGAGTAGACTAACCATGTGTAAAGATGATTATTATGAAAGACTTTTTACCGTTAGTGAAAAAAGTGAGAGTGAGGTTTTAAAAACGAAAAGTGGTAGCACGTTTTGGATTACTATTTCATTATTAATTGTACTAGGATCATTATATTTTGCTATTGATTTGATCATTGATTCTATTTAAATGCAATGCTCAAACTAGGAGGTTGATATGTCAAATAAAGAAAAACTAAAAAACAAATCACAAATGTTATCTCAGATGAAAAATTTAATTCTCATAATGATAATAGCCTTTATTTCTATCATTCTGTTTTTAATAATATTCCAATCTTATCTTCCAGGTTACTTCTCCGTCTCCCTACCATTTCTAATACCTGGTTTTCTTTTATTCGTTATGAATTTAAATTCAATTAAAAGAGGCAGGTTATATCAAGATATTCCAACATCTAAGATGAGATCAGTTGCAATGGGCTTAGTGGAAGTAAAGGGAGATGTTGAGGCGATTGGTGAAATATTTAATGATCCTATTTATAATAAACCATGTGTTTACTATAGAATTGAAATTTTGCAACGAAAAGGAAAAGGCACATCTCAAATATACTTTGATGAAAATAGCGAATCTTTTTTTCTAAGTGACGACACGGGTTCTGTTCTTATACCGGGGAGTCTTATTCCTCGATTAAAAGCAAGTCTTTGGGAAAACAACAAAAACCCAAAGTTTGATAGTCACGGCGCTACCATCAACAAAGTTAAAATAAAACTAGATTATTATTATACAGAATCCATTTTTTCTAAGAAACTACCAACTCCTATAAAGGAGTTCTTTGATAAGCATGATATCGTATATAATAAACGTCAGACTTGTAAAGTAACTTTTATCGAACCAGGTGATCGTCTTTATGTAATAGGAGCGGCTAGGCCATTGAATGATTCAGAAATAGAACATAAGTCAAAAGCCGAAGCAGTAATAGATGATTCATATGAAAATAGATTTATAATTAGCGATAAATCTGAGAAACAACTTACTGAAGAGGCTCTTGGCCTTTGGTGGCTATATATTATGCCTTCAGTATTAATGATATTGATTGGTTTATTAATAGCTTTTGCTCCTCAGGAATGGCTTATGACAAAGTTAAAGGCGATTACAGATTTAATTTCAATAAATAATTTTTAATTTAGACATGGTATAATAAATAAAAATGAGTTTTCTACATGGAACAGATGTAATTATTGCTTGGTTGTTCATTATAGGTGTGCTTTTATGGTGGGCCTATTCAGAAGGTTTTTTTGATAGCATTTTAAATAAAAATATGGATGAAGATTCTGAGGAAGAAGAATAAATGAGAAAATCTCTATACATCGTTTTATTAGTTGGGGTCATTTATGGTCATGATACTTGGGATATAATTCAAGAATCAATATTGAACCCTAAATGTATTATGTGTCATGTAGGTGGATCATCTTTTGCTGAGCAATCTGGTTTGATTTTAACTGAAGATGTCGCTTATGAAGAACTAATAAATGTGACTCCCAATAACGCTCATGCTGCTGAGGATGGACTTGAGCTTGTAGGAACAAATGGTATAGCAAGTTTGTATTCGAGTTATCTTTGGGAGAAGATCAATGCACCTAATTATGAGCATTTTTATGAAGATCATCCAGAATATGGTTCAATAATGCCTATGGGTTTAGATTTTTTAACAAATGGAGAGTTAGAATTTATTAGACAATGGATTATTGCTGGCGCACCTGAAAATGGACATGTGGCTGATGAATCGTTGCTATTGGACACAACAATTTTTGCTTTACCAGATTTTGAACCTTTAGAAATTCCTGAAAATGGTATACAATTTCATCTTCCACCTTTTGAAGTTCCATCAAATTTTGAAAGAGAATTGTTTTATTATGTAGAAATTGATACACCGGACTATGTATACGTAAATAGGATAACAACTACGATGAGACCTGGGAGTCATCATTTTATTGTATATACATATGATGAGTCTTCTCAAGGTAATTTACCTGCTGAGGGAGTCTATCGAGATATTAGAAATTTTGATGGTTCTTTAAATCCAGAGGTTTTATTTCAGATGCAGTTTCAGAAGTTCATATCTGGAACACAAACAAGATTGTTTGATTATACTTTTCCTGAAGGAGTAGCATTAAAACTAGATCCTTCTTTTGGATTTGATATGAATTCACATTATAACAACTACTCTAATGAGACTATAGTGGGTGAAGTTTATAATAATTTTTATTTTTCTGAATTAGCTGATGTGGAACACGTTGCTGAGATATTACAGCTTTACAACAATGATATCTATTTACCACCAAATCAAGAAACTACGTTAAATGCAAAATTTTGGATAGATGATGAAATTGGCGAGGCTATTAATATTTTTCAGCTTTTTTCTCATGCACATAGGCTAAATACGGAGTTTAGAATATATAAAATCAATCAGGATGATTCTGATTATAAAGAACTTATATACATCTCTTATGATTGGGAGCATCCTCCGATTATGAAATTTGACCCACCTATGCATTTAAACATGCGTGATGGCATAGAAATGGAAGCAACCTATTATAATTATACAGATGAAGTAGTTGAATTCGGTTTGTTAAGTATAGATGAAATGATGATATCATTTGGTTTGTATTATCCAGGGGCGCAGTTAAATAGTGATATCGACGACGTGCTTCCCAAGGAGTTGATGTTACATTCAAATTTTCCAAATCCTTTTAATCCCATAACAACCTTACGATACGATATACCAGAAGATGGGTTAGTTAATATTGTTATCTATGATTTGATGGGAAGGATTGTTAAAACACTTCTAAATAGTCATCAAACGGCGGGATATAAATCGATACAATGGGATGCCACCAATGACAGAAACGAGTCTGTATCAGCAGGCTTATATCTATATACATTACAAATAGGTGAGTTTAGTAATACTAAAAAAATGATACTATTAAAGTAAAATTTCATTCCTTATCTTTTTATATAATGATTGTCAGCGTAGTGCATTAATTTCTTGTAGATTTTGGTACGGGAATGAGTTCATCAAACGCATGGATATTTTCCATGCAAATATCAATCATTGGTGTTTCTTGTTTGTGGTTTAACCATAGTATAAAATAAATTTTAATAATGAAAATAGAAAAGAGTAGGAGTATTTTATTTTGAAAAAATATATATATATTGTTTTATTGGTTGGGATTTGGAGCTGTGAAGATAATAAAGAAGATAGTCCAAATGCTTGTAGCGAAATAGTTAGTAATGCGAATGAAGCTCTTTCGCTTTGGTCAGATGTTAGCGATTATTATTGGACTAATGATGAATATCCTGAAGGAGCAAAAGAAATTTGCGATGGGTATATTGATGCAATCATACTTTTAAAGGAAACGAATTGTCTTACTGATTTAGATGGTTGGGAAAATTTTAGTTTAAGTGAGATCGAAGCTGAAAGAACAAGGATGTGTGATATTTAATTTATATTGTTAGATATAATTATATGAGCGACCTATTTTTTGAAAATATATTTGCATTAAAAACGATTGCAGTAGTTGGACTAAGTCCTAATCCAAGCCGGCCAAGTAATTACGTTTCAAAATATATGTTTGAAAATGGATATGATATTGTTCCAGTAAACCCAGGTCACAATACTATTTTTGGTTTACATTGTTATTCTTCTTTAAAAGAAATCCCATTTAGTATTGATATTGTTAACGTATTTCGAAATTCCAAGTTTGCTCTTCAGATTGTATCAGATGCAGTAGATATCGGTACAAAAGTTATATGGCTTCAGGATGGAGTTGAATCAATACCGGCGCAAAAGATTGCCAAAGATAATAATATACGTTTTGTAATGAATGACTGTATTTTAAGACGGCATAGAACAATTAAATGAAAAAATATCTATTGATAACTTTATTAGTTGGATTCTGTTTTGGTCAAAATAATGCTACTTACGCAGAGTTTGGTGGTGCCGGATATACTATGACTTTTAATTACGAACGCATATTTAACGAAAATTTTATAGCTAGGATAGGTTATGGCTATGATAAACAAAATCTCGGACAAGAAAGTATTACATTTTATCCCTTTGGGGGTGGTTATCTTATAGGAAAAGAAAATCAAAAAATAGAGATGTGTGTAGGTGTAACATTTATAAATGGAGTTTTGACGATGAATGGTGAATTACTAGAACCTAATTTAAAAACAACATTTTTTGGCTTTGGATATCGTTATAATATTGGAAAAAATAAATTATTATTGGGTCTCAAAGGTTATTATCTGTTTCTTGATAAGTTTAGTGCTCCTTGGGCTGGGGTATCCATTGGAACATCATTCTAAAATTATAAACATCAGTACTAAAAAACATACTTGGTTCTTTTTTATGTAATGGTTTGCGTTAGACTTTTGTGCTTTTGCCGAAAGGGCTCGTGCATAACCTACAGAAAATTTTGTAAATTTTGACATGAGGATTATTTCATTAATTTCAAGTGCAACTGAAATTATTTCTAGTCTAGGATGCTCCGATTATTTAGTTGGCATTTCCCATGAATGTGACTATCCTGAAACCATAATTGATTTACCTATTTGCTCCGAACCCAGGTTTAATGTAGATGGAAGTAGTATTGAGGTTGATAATCAAGTTAAATCACTACT
>Ga0066865_10000548_pt1 | contig 10334 bp, 8 predicted proteins | sample ETN01SmetaG_2_FD_66433 | JGI IMG/M metagenome (GOLD analysis project Ga0066865, IMG submission 66433) | Marine microbial and viral communities from oxygen minimum zone, Eastern Pacific Ocean - ETNP2014F12-01SV265 | ecosystem: Environmental > Aquatic > Marine > Oceanic ...
GACCAACCCATAATTCCTCCAATTATAACTCCAGACATTAGATCTGTAGTAATTCGCATTGCAAGACCGAAAGCCGAAGACTTAGCATTATCATTGTCATCAGAGGAGTGATGTTTATATTTTTTTTGAAACTCGTTAATTTTTTTAGAAATTCTATCTTTATCTTCAATAATATCTTCCATTTTTTTTTCTTTATCTTCTTGTGAATTTTGAGTCAAAATTAAATTGAGAATTCCTTTTTTTTGATGTGTTTCATACAGAAATTACTAGTATAAAATGCTAGTGTCAACTACATATATTTCTACTTAAAGTATTGTAATTATTGAATTAATTAATTTTCTTATGCAATATTTCTTATTTTCTCCGCTACATTAAGATCGACTGAAACTAATTGGCTTACCCCCTTTTCTTGCATTGTAACCCCATATAGCCTATCCATTCTAGCCATAGTCAACGGATGATGAGTAATGACAAGAAATCTTGTTTTTACATTCGACGAAATATCTTCAATTAGATCACAAAACTTCTCAACATTACTGTCATCAAGAGCGGCATCTACCTCATCAAGAACACATATAGGGGAAGGATTAGTTAAGAAAACAGCAAAAATTAATGATAAGGAAACTAAACCTTTCTCTCCACCAGATAAAGATGACATTTCTATTAATTTCTTTCCTGGTAGCTGAGCAAAAACCTCAAGCCCTGCCTCAAGAGGATCGTCAGAATCTATAAACTGTAATTCAGCATTACCGCCTCCAAAAAATTTCTTAAATACATCTTGGAACTTTTCATTTACTTCATGAAAGGCCCTCTGCATTCTTTGGCGTCCTTCCTTGTTTAAATCATTAATTCCAGTTCTTAATTTTTTAATTGCCTCTACAAGGTCATCTCTTTCAGTTTTAATTTCACTTATTCTCTCCTTTATTTCTTCAGCTTCCTCTTCAGCTTTTAAATTTACACCTCCAAGATCATCTCTTTCTCTTTTCAACCTGTCTATTGTTAGCTGCATTTCATCTTCATCTTCATTCTCAAGTGAAACATCTAATTCTTCCATAAATTTTGAGGAGTCCTGTTTATGCTCCTTTTCGATTAAATCGATAATTTCAAGCAATCTCTCTTTGTTAGACTCTAGTGACACTTCAATTCTACCTTTGCCTTCTCTTAGAGAAGATTCGTTATCAGATAATTCTCTTATTTTTAAAGTAACATTTCTTAGGTCGTTTTCTAATTCAGTTAATTTATCATTATCTTCATTCGCTTTTTTTCTAGATGAAGAAATTTTTTCACTTAGATCAATTTTTTTTGCATCAATATCTTCCGGTTCTTGATCAAAAGAAATTTTCTCATCTTCAAATTTCTTTATTCTATTCTTTAAAATAGAAGTCTGTTCCTCAGCTACATCTTTTCTTTTAGCTAAATCAGTAATATTTTTTTTATTTAGTTGTAATTTTTCATAACTTAATCTCAAATCGGATAAATCATTATGAGCATCACTAACTTGAGCCTTTAGCTCTTTTATATTTCCAAAGTTATTTTCAAATCCTTTTATTTCTTCATATATTTCAATTAAACGATTTCTTTGTCCTAACCTTTCAGCAGCTGAACCGGGAGCACCAGCAGAGACAACTAAGCCATCCCATCTCCATAAATCCCCCTCTTTTGATACAATTCTCTGACCATATGAGAGTTTAGAAAAAACTACCTCTCCATCTTCCTTATCTACAACGCCAGTTTGACTTAATCTCTCAATAAGAACATCAGAACCTTTTACATAATCAAGAAGAGGTTTACATCCGTCGGGAAGGCTTTGGGTGTTTTCCGTGATTGAATTTTTTCTCCAGTGTATATCAGTTTTCATATCAAGAGAATGATACAACTCATCTCCAAGAAGCGCATCCAATGCTTTTTCATAACCAGGAATTACTTCAAGGTTTTCAATTAATGAGTTAGTAGAATCAACATTATCACCAATTAAACCTTCAAGAGCATTTTTATCGGCTAAAAGTTTTGTGAGATCATTAATTTGCTTTTCTATATCAATGATAAGGTTTTCTTTTTTCTCTATATTGAGCTTTATCTCATCCTCATTAGAGTCATCACCTTTGCCATCACCAATAACATTATTGTTAATATCATCCAAGATTTGAATTTCTCTTTTTAATTGAAGGTTTGTAGTTGTAATTAAATCATCTAATTCTTGTTTTCTTCTCTCAGATTGGATTTGATCATTATCAAATCTTTCCATCTCGATAATTAACCTTTGAAGGATAGCGGATGATTCATTTGCCTCCTTTTTTAACTCAGGCAATTTCTCTTGAATATTCAATTCTTCAGTTTTTTTATTGCTTACATTTCTAACTATATTTTGATGCTCCACATTGAGAGAGTGAAGCCTTTCTTCATTTTCTTTACATTCCGTATCAATATTTTTGTATTTAATCGCAAGAAGAAGAACTTCTGTTTCTCTGATCTTTTCAGATATATTTTTATACCTATTTGCTTCCCTGGATTGTTTATTTAAAGATCTCACCTGTGATGATAATTCTTTTAATATATCATCCAATCTATCAATATTTGTTTCGGCAGATTTAATTCTTAACTCAGCCTCATGTCTTCTGACATGTAGACCAGATATACCTGCCGCATCCTCAAGGATTCTTCTTCTTTCATTTGGCTTTTGATCGATTAATTCTTGGATTTGACCTTGCCTAACTAAAGATGGAGATCTTGCTCCAGTAGAAGCGTCAGCAAAAAGCATTTGAATATCTCTTGCCCTTGTATCATTGCCATTTAACTTATAAACAGATCCTGCCTCTCGTTCTATTCTTCTTGTAACCTCAATTAAATCTGTATCGTTACATATAAGAGGAGCATCACGATCTTTATTATTTAACACTAAAGATACTTCTGCTGAATTTCTAGAAGGCCGATTTTGGGTGCCTTGAAAAATTACACCTTCCATACTTGATGCCCGCATGGATTTATAAGACGCTTCACCCATGACCCATCTAATAGCCTCTACTAAATTTGATTTACCGCAGCCATTTGGCCCAACAACACCAGTTAAACCATCTTTAATATCTATTTCTATTGGCTCAACAAAAGACTTAAAACTTGATAATCTTAGCTTGCTAAAATCCAATATTTACTCCTTATATTTAATCTGCAGTAATACCAAGCTCAGCCATTATTGTGTCAAAATCTAAGGATGATATTTTTTTGTTATTAACAAATATAGCAGGTGTAGCATTTACACCAAATCTTGATGAGGCAAGTTTTTGGTTCCCTTCAATCATGCTAAATAACTCATTATCACTCAAACACACTTTGACATTCTCCTCAGATAAGCCAGCTAAACGTGCAACCTTTAGTAATCCATTATAGGGATTCTCATTATCAAACAACCATTCATCTTGTGTTTTTAAAAGAACATCTATTACGCCAAAATATTTGCCATCACCTGAACAATGGGCAATCATGGATCCTGCCATCGCAAGTGGATCGATTGGAAAATCTCTAAAAATGTATTTCACTTTTCCTTTATCAATTAATTCTGATTTTATCTTCGGAAAAACTTCCCCATGAAAAATTGCACAATGTGGACAAGTTAAGCTAGCGTACTCAACAATTGTATTTTTAGAATTGTACAACCCTAACACATGATCACCTGGAATTTCTGCGGATACATTTCCTGTAAAACTTACATTTGATGATAAATCTCTTGATGCATTAATATTATCACTTAAATCCGAAGATTGCTGACTTGGAGATAGAAAAAAGATCACTATAATCAACCCTAAAACAATCAAACCAACTAAAAGAATTATATTTTTTTTACCCATAATTACCTCATCAATCCTATTTATTAATTTTGTTTAACATACTATCACCTAGGGAATTAATAGCTTCTTTTAATTCACCTTCTTCAATTTCATCAAAAGAAAAATTTTTCTTCTGTTTTCTTAACTGAGATTCGTTATTTCTCTCTTTTGTTAGCTTTTTTGTTAACACTTTGTCGTGAATAATAGTATTTCTAAATCTAACTCTATTAATTGCCCTATACCCATAGTAATCGTTAATTTTTTTAATGATTTCATTCTTCATATATTCCATTTCTGTTGAGGTAGCTCCATCAGCAGCAATAATTAAAACACCTCCACCTTTTTGAATTCTTAATTTTTCAGGAATTGAAGTTTTATAATATTCTTCTCCTACAATTTCTTTCCAATTATCGATAATATAACTCTTTACAAAACCCTGCCGATTAAAAAAGGGCTTAGAAATTTTTGAAACATACCAACCCAGTTGCTTAGTTGGAAAAAAATTTTTATCATTTGTTTTTTTAATTATTTGAGTCTCACGATCATGAAAGTTTTAATTCAAGATAATTTATCAAAAAAAGTTCTAATTTGGTATGATAAAAATAAAAGGGACTTACCTTGGAGAAAATCAAAAAAAAATTTAGATCCTTATCAAACTTGGATATCAGAAATTATGCTTCAACAAACAACAGTTGAAGCTGTAATACCTTTTTTTCATAAATTTATAAATAAATGGCCCACAATTAAAAAGCTTTCTGAAAGTAAAGTTGAAGATGTAATGGATGCATGGTCAGGCTTGGGCTACTATTCAAGAGCAAAAAATATCCATAAAACTGCAAAAATCATTAACAAACAGCATAATAATCAAATACCTGATGAATATGAAGAATTGATAAAATTACCAGGTATTGGACCCTACACAGCAGGGGCAATTCTGACTATCGCATTCAATAAAAAAGCATCTGTAATAGATTCTAATATAGAAAGAATTATTCTAAGAATCCGTGGAATTAAAGAACCAAAAGAAAGAGTAAAGAAAGAACTAATAAAAATTTCTGAAGACCTTTGTCCTGAAAAAAGAAGTGGTGATTATGTCCAGGCAATGATGGATTTAGGATCGGCGATATGTAAAGCTAAAAACCCAATATGTGATTCATGTCCAATTCAAGAATTTTGTTTTTCCTATGCTAAAGACTTAACAGATTCCATACCTACAAAAAAATTAACTAAACCAAAAAAAATAAGAGAGGCTAATTTATTTTGGATTGTATCAAATCAAAATAAGATTTTTCTACAAAGAAGACCTTTAAAAGGTTTATTACCTGGAATGTTAGAGTTTCCATCCTCTGAGTGGATAAATAAAAATGAAAATATAAGTAATGAAATAAATTTTCCTATAAAAGGACAGTGGAAGCCTATTAAAGGAAAAGTAGTACATATCTTTTCTCACTTTCAACTAGTACTAAAAATTTATACTTGCAAAGATATTAATGAGAAAGATTTAAAAGGAATCTGGAAAAGAGAGAGAAATATACCTGATTTAGAGTTACCAAGTTTGATGAAGAAGGTCTATAAACATGTTTTCTTAAATATAAAAAACTAGGTTTTATAAAATGAACGAACAATATCCTAAATTTTCGAAAGAACACATAATTATCAGAGAGCTAATCAAAAAAAGTGGGGAAATTGCTCTTAAATGGTTCAAAAATAAACCAAGTGTTTGGAAAAAAGACGATGGAACAGATGTGTCAGAGGCCGACATAGAAATTGATAATTTTCTTAAAAGTGAATTTAAAAAGAAAATACCTAATATTGGTTGGCTTTCTGAGGAAAATAAAGATGATTATTCAAGATTAAGACATGATAAAGTTTTAATTGTTGATCCCATAGATGGAACTAAATCGTTCCTTAATGGCAAAGATGATTTCTGTATATCAATAGCTCTAATAAAATCTGGAAGACCAATTTCAGCTGTTATACTTAATCCTATTAATAAAGAGTTGTTCGAAGCTGAAAAAAATAAAGGTTCATGGTTAAACTTGAAAAAAATTTACACATCAAAAACATCAAAGCTTGAAAACTCAAAAATGTGCGCATTTAAACCGATGTTTTCTCATCCGGCATGGAAATACCCATGGCCAAGAATGCTTATCGAAAATAAAAATTCCATAGCCTATAGAATGGCCCTTGTTTCTAATGGTAGATTTGACTCTATGATGGCATTAAATACCAAATCAGATTGGGATGTTGCTGCTGGTGATTTAATAATTAATGAAGCTGGAGGAAAAGTTACTGATCATAAGGGGAATCAATTACTATATAACCTTGAAAATACATCTAAAAAATCAATCATCGGAACTTGTATGAGTTTACATGATAAGATACTAGAAAGAGTAATAGAAATAAATTTGTAGTAAAATGCTTTATTTATGAGATCACATTGTTAAAATTTTTAAAAATAAATCTTATTTTTTTTCTTTTTGTAATAGTTTCGTATTCCTCTTATGGCAATTCTGAAATATCTGATCCATATGAAAAATCTAATAGAACAGTTCATGAATTCAATGATAAAGTGGATATATATATTTTAAGACCTGTCTCTGTTGGTTATAGTTTATTACCTAACCCAATTGAGGATGGAATTTCTAACATACTTCAAAATACTGGCGAGCCTATAAATTTTACAAATTATATTTTACAGGGCGAAATTAAAAATGCTCTATCAAGCTTAATGAGGTTTGTAATCAATTCTACTTTTGGTTTATTTGGAGTTATTGATTTAGCGGATAAAATTAATCTTAAGCAAAATGATACAGATTTCGATAAAACTTTAGAGAAATGGGGGGCTGAAGAAGGTAATTATTTGGTTATACCTTTTATTGGTCCGAGATCATCACGTCATTTTGCTAGCAGCATAGTTGATTTAGCAATAAATCCTCTTAATTATCTTCTTAAAGATGAGGATAATATCATTAGGGTAACACCAACTGCTTTGTATGCCGTATCGGCTAGATCAGGAAATATGGATACTATTGATAATTTACGTGAAACTTCAATTGATTATTATAGTTCTTTAAAATCTATCTACTATCAAAATAGACTTTCTAACCAAAGTGAAAGTTCAGAAGAGATAATATTTGATGATTTTTTTGAGTCTTTAGAAGATGAGAATAACGATGAATAAAAAAATTATCATTTTGCTGTTATGTCTTTTGTTTCCATTTAAATTACTCTATGCAGATTTTAAAGTTTTATCGCCTGAAGAATATGTAGGTCTTATTGCTCAAGAAACTCTTGATGTTTTAGGAGATAAAAAATCTAATTCAGATGAAAAAATTAAAAATATTACAAGTATTTTTCTATCTAATTTAGCTGTTAGAGAAATTTCTTTATTTGTATTAGGTCCTTACAGAAGAAATTTAGCTTCTGATCAAAGAGAGGAATATATCAAACTAATAAAAAGATTTGTTTCAGAAATATACTCTATTAGATTAGCTTCTTTTCCTTCTGGAGATTTTAGTGTTGTAGGTTCAAATGATACTGGAAGATCTGGAATTATAGTAAAAACACTAATTCAATTTTTGGATGATCCTAATCCTACAAAAATTGATTGGAGAATTATTAAAAATAAAAATGGTGATTTCAAAATCTTTGATATAAGGGTGATTGGAGTTTGGATGGCTCAAGAACAAAGATCAACATTTACATCTTTTTTAAGCAAGAATAATGGTAATATTGACAAACTAATGGATAGATTGAGAAAACAATTGGACGGATAATTATCTAGAAAACTTTTTGTATTTTATCCGTGAAGGAATTTCACCTTCATCACCTAATCGTCTTTTTCTATCCTCAGAATACTCTGAATAACTTCCCTCAAACCATTCAACATTACTGTTTCCCTCAAATGCAAGTATATGAGTACATACTCTATCCAGAAACCATCTATCATGGCTTATTATCATTGCGCATCCAGAAAATTTATCCAAAGCATATTCTAAAGCATATAAAGTCTCGACATCTAAATCATTTGTTGGCTCATCAAGAAGTAATACGTTTGCGCCAGATTTTAATACTTTAGCAAGGTGAACTCTATTCCTCTCCCCACCAGATAATTGACCTACTTTTTTTTGTTGATCTGAGCCTTTAAAATTAAAAGCACTAGTGTATGCTCTTGTATTAATCGTAGTTGAATTAATTTCTACAATATCATTTCCCTCAGAAATCTCTTCCCATACTGTTTTAACAGAATCAAGAGTTTCTCTTGATTGATCTACATAACTTAAGTTTACTGTTTCTCCCAACCTGACCAACCCATCAGTTGCATCTAATTTATCTGAAATAATATTAAAAAGAGTAGTTTTTCCAGCGCCATTAGCTCCAATTATCCCAACTATAGCTCCTTTCGGAACCTTGAAAGAAAGATCCTCAAAAAGAACTTTATCTTCAATTACCTTCTTGAGATTATTTAACTCTATCACCAAATCACCAAGACGAGGTGCATTAGGAATAATAATTTGTGGATCATCAATAGATTGAATATTTTCTTTATTTAAAAGAGTCTCGTAATTATTGATTCTAGCTTTAGATTTTGATTGACGGGCTTTTGGAGAAGATGAAATCCAATTAACCTCACTTTTTAATCTTCTTAATCTTGCATTTTCTTGTTTAGTTTCGAGTTCAATTCTTTTTTGTTTTTGAATCAACCATCTACTATAATTTCCCTCGTATGGAATTGCTTTTCCTCTATCTAGTTCAAGTATCCACTCTGTAATATTATCTAGAAAGAATCTGTCATGAGTTATTAATATAACTGTACCCTTATAGTTTTTAAGATAATTTTCAAGCCATGCTACAGTTTCTGGATCAAGATGATTAGTTGGCTCATCTAATAAAAGTAAATCAGGCTCCTCTAGAAGTAATTTACATATAGCTACTCTTCTTTTTTCTCCACCAGATAATGTATTGATATCTTTTGACTTATCTGGACATCTAAGTGCGTCCATGGCTTGTTCAATTTTTGAGTCAAGATCCCATAAATCTCTAGCTTCAATCTCATCCTGTAATTTTGCTAGATCATCAGCTATTTCTTCAGAATAGTTCATGGACAATTCATTATATTTCTCTATCAATGAAAGTTTTTCTTTAGCTCCTTCAGAAACATTTTCAAAAACATTCTTTGTAATATCTAATTCAGGTTCTTGGGCTAAATAGCCAACTTTAATGCCTTTTGTAGCAATTATTTCACCATTATACTCCTTATCAATACCTGATAAAATTTTAAGAAAGGTCGATTTTCCAGAACCATTTACACCTACAATACCTATCTTTGCTTTTGGTAAAAAAGAAAGATTAATATTTTCAAAAAGCGTCTTTCCCCCGGACCAAGTTTTAGACAAATTTTCCAATGAGAAAATATATTGATAAGACGACATAAAAATTCCCTTAAGTGGTGGGCCTGGCAGGATTCGAACCTGCGACCGAACCGTTATGAGCGGTTTGCTCTAACCAACTGAGCTACAGGCCCTCCTTTAATCTTTTATATTTTAATTATCAAGAAAGCTACGTAATTTTTTAGATCTTGTAGGGTGTTTTAATTTTCTGAGCGCCTTTGCTTCTATTTGTCTAATTCTCTCTCTTGTAACTGAAAATTGTTGACCCACCTCCTCAAGGGTGTGATCGGTATTCATTCCAATTCCAAATCTCATTCTTAAGACCCTTTCTTCTCTCGGTGTCAGCATTGCAAGAACTTTTGTAGTAGTTTCTCTCAAATTCGCTTGTATTGCAGCATCTACAGGTAATAAAACATTTTTATCTTCGATAAAATCTCCTAAATAACTATCTTCTTCGTCTCCAACTGGTGTTTCGAGAGAAATTGGCTCTTTGGCTATTTTTAGAACTTTTCTAACTTTATCAAGTGGCATTTGAAGTTTGTCTGATAATTCCTCTGGAGTTGGCTCTCTTCCAATTTCATGAAGTATTTGCCTAGAGGTTCGTACTAATTTATTTATTGTTTCGATCATGTGAACTGGAATTCTAATTGTTCTTGCTTGATCAGCAATAGACCTGGTGATAGCCTGTCTTATCCACCAAGTTGCATATGTAGAAAACTTATAGCCTCTTCTGTATTCAAATTTATCAACAGCTTTCATTAAGCCTATATTTCCCTCTTGAATTAAATCTAAGAATTGAAGACCTCTATTAGTATATTTTTTTGCAATAGAAATAACTAATCTCAGATTTGCTTCTACCATTTCTTTCTTTGCGACAGCAGCTTCTCTTTCACCTTTTTGGACCTTTAAAACAATTTTCCTGAATTCTTCAATCTCAAGACCGGTTTCATCTGAGAGATCATGAATATCAGCAAAAATTGATTTAATATTTTTTCTATTTTCTTTAACAAATTTCTGCCATCCATCTCTTTTAAGTCTTACAACGCGATTAATCCAAGTAGGATCAAGTTCGTTTCCGTGATATTCCTTAAGAAAATCTTTTCGATTAATTCCAGAAGAG
>Ga0066865_10000550_pt1 | contig 10300 bp, 7 predicted proteins | sample ETN01SmetaG_2_FD_66433 | JGI IMG/M metagenome (GOLD analysis project Ga0066865, IMG submission 66433) | Marine microbial and viral communities from oxygen minimum zone, Eastern Pacific Ocean - ETNP2014F12-01SV265 | ecosystem: Environmental > Aquatic > Marine > Oceanic ...
GAAAGAACAGCAAGAGCAAGCACAAGAAGCAAGATTAGCGCAACAACAGTTACGTGAAGGCAAAGAAAGTGTAATTGAGAAGAAAATTGAAGCTGCTGCCATTGCACCAGCACAGAAGTTGGCAAGCAAAGCATCATTTACTTTAGGTAAATTAGGAACATTCTTCCTTACACTTATTGGTGCTTGGTTGGGAAACAACGCAATTAAAGCTATCAAAGCTTCATCTGAAGGAAATACAAAAAAACTTAACGAAATAAAAAATGAAACTCTAATTGGTCTTGGTGTTATAACTGGTGTTTTTGTGGCATCTAAAGGTGCATTAGTTCTTTTAAGTGGAAGTTTTGGTAGAGTTGCTATAACACTTGCCGCCCTTGCTGCTGCTGGATTATTTACAAAACCAGGACGAGATTTTATTAATATAGTAAAACAAGCTGCCATTGATTTTTATAATAATCAAGTAAGAAGTCTTCCTGGTGGTAATTTATTGCCACAGATACCCAACCAAAATCAAAATCAAAACAACCAAAATCAAAACAACCAAAATCAAAATAACCAAAATCAAAATCCTGGTATAAATCCTGCTCAACCACCAGGAACAGGACAAAATCCACTAGCACCACAAAATTTCAACAAAGGTGGTTTAGTAGAAGGAATATCGGGTGTTGATCAAATTCCTGCAATGCTGACTGACGGGGAATTTGTTATGCCAGATAATGTAGTTAGTGATTTAGGTGTAGATTTTATGGAATCTATGCGTCTTGGTCAATCTCTCTTTGCAACAAACGCACCAGACATCAGTTCTCCTGCTGCTCAAGTGCAACCAATGGAGAGTGTGTCTGGTAAAAAACTTGATCCTGCAGAGAAAGCGGGACATAAAGAAACACTAGATGCAAAATTAGAACCAACACCTACTTCGGATGATTCTAGAACAGAACCTGCAAATGTTCCTCTTGCAGGAGATCCATCACAAGGATTGGAACCTGGACAAATAACTCCTGGTGACACAACACTTTCTGAAATGGGATTTAGTGTAAAAGAAGTTCAAGGACTTATTGATGAAGAGAAATTTATTGGTAAAACTGGAAATCTTCCAGCAAAAATTACACCAATCCTAAAAGCAAAAACAGTTGCAGATACAGTCTCTCAACCACCAGCAGAGCAACCTATCAATGTGATTCCAATACCAATTCCATCTTCTCCTAGTCAACAAGCATCTGCACCTGCACCTGCACCTGCTCCATCTGGTCCTATTGGAAATGTCCCACTGTATTCTACAAGTGATTCTGATAATATGTACAGATTAGCAGCTATCTCTGCATTTAACGTACCTTCAGTATAATGGCACAAGCACAAAAATCTCTCTTAAAAAATAGTGATAGTCTGGGGAATATTAGAAGTTCTCTATTATCTTTTGGTGAAGGATTAAAAACTGCAAACTCCACCACTGTTGGCATTCAAAGAGGTTTGAATATAAACAATAGAGATAAACAGAGAGCAATACTAAAAAAATCTGAAATATTCAGAACAAGAAGAGAAGCAGTACAAAGAAAAGAAAGAGAGAGTGTAATTGAATCTGGAAAACTCACAAGTATTGTCGGTAGCGCACAAAGAACAATAACTGGAAGTACTAAGGGATTCCTTGGTAGAATTATGGATTTTGTTGGAACTGTTATACTTGGATGGTTACTTACAAATTTGCCTGGAATAATTAAGGCAGTTCAATCTCTTATCGAAAGGATACAACAAGCAAGAGCAGTTTTGCAATCTTGGATTGATAACACCACTGAATTTTTCCAAGACTTTACAGCAGGACTTGATGCAATCCTAGTAAGAATATCTGATATAATGAATACAGACGATGTAAAAGAAGCAGAGGATAATCAAAAAAAATTAAAAAGTGCTGTTAACAATTTTGAAAATGATTTTGTGGGAATGCTTCAAAATATTCAAAATTTCGATCTTTTTGAATTTGTAAAAAATTTCGGAAAATCATTACTTGGACAAGGTGACCCGACAAACTCTGGCGCAAATATACCAGGACCATCATCTTCTGGATCACAACAATCATCTCCTGGACAAACGGGTCAAACGGGTCAAACGGGTCAAACTGCAAATGCTGGTAGATTTGCTCCAATTCTTAATATGATTGGAAAGGGTGAAGGTAGTTACACTTCAATTGCTCCAAACGATGAGAACCCAAATCTTACTAGTATGACAATCGCTGAGGCAAATAAAGCGGTTGGAGTTAAGGGTGGAAAGGGTGCAATAGGTAGATATCAATTGACAAGTCCATTAAAACAAGCAGCATTGGCAAATCTTGATGTTAATAAAGATCTCTTTAGTCCAGCAAATCAAGATAAAATCGCTATAGCATTGATAAAGAACCGTGGTATTACTGCGGATATGATTATCAACAATCCTGTTGAGGCTGCAAAGAGACTTGCAATGGAATTTGCTGCTGTTCCAGTCTTAGCACCTGTTTATTCTGATTATGCAAAAAGAACTGTAAATAGGGGTGAAAGTTTTTATCAAGGATATGGTACAAATGCTGCTAATATCATAACACCAGAGGATGTTGAATCGGCATTTAGTAAGTTTGAAAATTATAAACCACCAACACAAACATCACCAACACAAACATCACCATCACCTGCACAAACGACACCCCCACCAACATTAGATCCAAGTAAAAGATATGCTAAAGGTCAAAATGTAAGTGGTCTTCTTGGGCAAAGTGCAACTATTACCAGTCTTTTAGGAGCACCTAGAAGTCATGGACCACACGGTGGTATTGATATCGGTTGCGATCCTGGATTATTTGTTTCTTTGAGAGTAGATTGTGAAGTTGTTGGGTCTGCGAGAGGTGGTGGATATGGTGAAGTAATTGATGTTTGGGTAGAATCTTTAGGTGTTCAATTAAGATTTGCACATAGCACCAGACATATTATTACTTCTGGTAAAATACCTGCAGGTACGTCATTTACAGTCACTGGATATTCTGGAACTGTTGATCCACCAGGACCTGCAGGATCACACATTCACTTTGAAGCACACACTCAAAAAGGATTTTCTGGATATGGAAGTAATACTTCACCAGATCCATATGTTTCTTTGATTCAACTTACAGGTGTACAAATCGCTGGCACTCCGCAAAAAGCACCACCAGCATTGATATCTTCAAATAATCAAAACAATACATCTCCTGGAACAACACCAACAAACTTACAACCTCCAGCAAAATCAAGGAGTGTTACTGTTCCCTTCAATCCAGCGGCACCACCTCAAGCAGGATCACCACAACCAACTGGTGGTAGTCCACCACCAGCAAGTAGTCCATTGAATATTTCTTCATCTGATCCGTTAAATAGATTCATGACTACTTTACTGTTAACAGAACTAGGAAATACATAATGTCAGCAACAGATAGTTCACAGTATGAAGAGATACTTATAGAATCTACAACGGATAAGAATAGAACCATAGACCTAAGACCAGGTGTGCAATCTGTAGATTATTATGAGGACATCTTTTCTCCAACAATTACTGCCAAAATTCTAGTAACTACAACTGGTAGTGTAATTGATAATACTGGTGTATATTTGGGACTGCCTCTTAGAGGTGGTGAGAGATTATCTATGAAAATTCAGGGAAATACAGAAAGTAATCCAGGACTAAATTTTTCTTCTGATAAGTCTCTTTTTGTTTCAGGTATAACCAATGTAATTCGTGATAGTAAGCAAGAAACTTTTGTGTTAAATTTATGCTCTAGAGAAGCAATTACTAATGAAACTTCTAGAGTTCCTATAAGATTTCCAACATCATCTCCTATATCTGTATCAGCAGAGGAAATTATAAAAAAATATCTGGTGACAGGTAAAGAACTTTTTATTGATAAGACATCAAATAAGTATGGTTTTATTGGTAATATGAAAAAACCATTCACTTTGTTGACTTGGTTAGCATCAAAAGGTGTACCAGAGTCGGGTGGGGATGGAACTGCTGGATATTTTTTCTATGAGACGCAAGATGGTTATTGTTTCAAATCTGTTGATGGTTTGATCGCTCAAGAAGTTTCTGAAGTATATACTGCTACTGAAATTTCTGATCCTAATAACAAACAAAATTTTCAAATACTCAATCACGTCACAACTAGAAATAATAATCTTTTAGAAAAACTTCGTTTGGGTCAGTTTTCTACACAGAGAAGTTATTTTAATCCCCTTACATTTGATTACACCAGACCTGAGAAGGGATTATTTAAATTAGAAGATTATGCAGGTAAGTCTAAGAATCTTGGCAAATCATTTGGGATGCCACCAATAAAAGAAGGTTCTGATACTACTCTTGGTGACATTCCAAGCAGATTAGTTACTGGAATTGTAGATATTGGGACACTTGAAGACGGTGTATCATACGAAGAAAATGCTGATCCATTCAGGTATCAGTCCCAGGCAATTATGAGATATAATATTATGTTCACACAAACAATGACAATAACTGTTCCATCAAATACAAATTTGAGAGCAGGAAAACTAATTCAATGTCTTTTCCCTGCAACGACAACTTCAAAAGATGCAGAATTTGATCCTGACATTAGTGGTCTATATATGATTAAGGAACTTTGTCATCATTTTGATGCTCAGGGATCTTATACCTCATTGAAATTGATTAGAGACACATTCGGTCAATACGGAAAAAATAACAAGTAATACAAATGTTAGAGGAGTCTTTACTTAAAACAAATTTTATAGGAAGGGACGGATTCCGTTGGTGGATTGGTCAGATTGCCCCAGAGATTGCACAGGGTAAGCAGATCAATGGTGGTGGATGGGGCAACCGTTTTAGAGTTCGCATTCTTGGATATCACCCATATAGTGTCATTGATCTTCCTGATGATAAGTTGCCCTGGGCACAAGCACTTTTAGGTTGCACTGATGGTTCTGGAGCAGCAAATAGAGCAACATCAGTAAAGATTTCTCCTGGTGATTCTGTATTTGGATTCTTCCTTGACGGTGATAATGCTCAGCAACCTGTAATTATTGGTGTATTTGGTAGAACCAATATGGTTCCATCTACTGATTATAAGGGACCTTTTCAACCATTTACTGGATTTACCGGTGCTATTGTTAATGATGGTGCAAGTATTCCGAAAAATGAATCTAATGAATCTAACACCACTTCACAGAAGCATGTACGTTCTGTAGATACTGCTACTGCTAAAAAGTTAAATGCATCCAATGGAACTGGTGGTGATCCTGCAAATCCAAATGCAGAAATATCAGCATCTAAGGCGATTGGTAAAAAGGTAACTGCCGCTGATAGTGGAAAGGAAAGTGCAGTTAAAACAGTCAAAAATGATGTTAGTAACTTCATAAAGAAAATTCAGGACATCACTGATGGTGTAACTGGATTGATGGGTAATATTGATCAGGCACTCGGAAATGTAAAGCAGGATCTATATCGAGAAATTAGTAGCATGACTTCGAGTATCCAAAGGAGTGCTACTCGTATGGTTCAAGATATGACAAAGAACCTTGGCGATGCTATGGTTCCTGTATTGAATCAAGGTCTACAAGTCTTGTATGATGGCGTTTATGCAACTGTATTTGCTGCGACAAAGAGTGATCCAGCAGCAACAAAAGCAGGAACTATTGCACAGGCACTGCTTATTGGTCCAGTAAAGAAATTATCTGATGCTATTCCTTGCATTGCAAATAATGTAATTAATGGTCTCTCAGGTATGATTGAGGGAGTTTTAAAGAATGTTGTAGATAATGTAACAAACTTTGCATCTTGTATTGCTGATCAGGTCGTTGGTTCACTCATCAATCACATTATAGGTGGAGTCACTAAATTTATTCAACCTTTCCTTGGTGCTCTTGATAAGATTTTGATGGGATTCAGTCCACTTAATTTTCTGAAGAACACTGCCGATGCGATTCTTGGTATTGCAGATTCCCTCAGTTGTAATGCAGTCTCTCCAGAATTTAATCTTGCTTCTAATGAATGGGTTATTGGTAAAGGATCTAGTGATAAAGTTGGAAGACCAGTTAGCGATATCTTGGAGACGGCAAATCAAGCACTCAGTGTAGGAACAGCAGCATTAGATACTATTCAAGATATTGCTGGAGCTGCTGATAGTGCTTTAGGTGTATTTGACTTTATGAATCCAAGTGTTTCAGTTCCAGGATTTGAGAGTGTTCTTGGCAATTGTTACACTGGTCCTCCAGTGCTTGGTGGTTGTGGTGGTACAAAAATTAAAATCTTCGGTGGAAATGGTGAAGGTGGAGTTGCAAATGCAATCTTTGGTGGAATTAAGGCACTTGCTAACGCTGATAGAGGATTAACTGGTAGTCTTCTTGGTGTAGATCTCGTAAATGGTGGTGGTGGATATACATTCCCACCATTTGTTGAAATTGTTGATGAATGTGATAGAGGATATGGTGCTTCTGCGAGAGCAATTATTGATTATGATCCAGAATCTCCTACCTTCCAAGAAATTGTTGACATCTATGTTGTAACTGAGGGAGAAAACTATACAATTGGTGGTGAAGTTGAAGATTATATTCCAGATGATGAGAAGGGACCGATTGTTGTTAGATCTGGTAGTGGATATAATCCAGACGATGTTGTTCGTGATAGTGAAGGAAATGAATATTCAATTCAGGTCGATACTTCGGGTAGAGTTTACAATGTGATTCGTACTTCTAGTGATATTGAGGAAGTTGAAGGTAGAACTGGCGTCTTAACTTATAAGTCAGTAACAAATACAGTTGAATATAATGCAATTTCTGCTACTGGTGCAGGTCTAAGATTGAGACCAAGACTAATCAAGAGACCTACAGAATTCCAGGGTGAAGTCAAGCAAGTTATTGATTGTATTTCTAAGGAAGATGATCTTATTGGATATGTAAATGGTGAACCTTACTACGGACCATTCCATATTCACCCAACAAATGGAAGGAAAATGGTTGGTGCAAGACATAGAAAGGCACCACACCAGTATATCTACGATACTCAAGCAGAAAGTCTTGGATCATTATCTTCAAATGTAACCACTACAACTCAAATACAAACACAAACATCAGTAACTACTGTAGAAGTTCAAGAGGCAGTAGTACCAACACCTACACCACCAGTAACTAATATAGAGAGTACCTCATCTGGTAGTGGTGGAGGAGGAGGATCATCATCTTCACCCACACCATCTCCTACACCACCACCAAATCAAGGTGGAGGTGGATATGGGGGTGGATACTAAATATTTGAACGGAGGTTTATAAATGTCAAATCAAAACCCGCAAGGACACGCATTCACTTCATTTTCGCCCAATTTTAGGATTGAAGTAAATAATCCACAGGTTGGATTCAACGGTCCAGGCATCTATGATCTATATGGATTCAATGATGAAGGTGATGTATCACTTTGTGGTATGACTCAAGGTGGTATCTATCGTCTATACAATGACAAAACTATAGAAATTATCGGTGGGCAAAATACTGATCGAGGTGGTGTAGATATTTGTATTACTGGAATGAAAGGTAGTATCCTTATCACTGCTCAAGAAAATGGCGAAATTTTGATTAAAGGTGCAAAAGTCACCGTAGAATCAAAAGGTGATATGCATTTCAAGAGTGGTGGTAATATGAAGTTGGATTGTGGTAATAGATTCGATATCTATGCAAAAGAGGCATACTGCGATGCACCACATTCATATGGACCTGATTGTATTGCAACAGAGGATAACGCAAACTCTTTCTTAAATAGAACATATGCTGGTCTCAAAGCAGAGGGTATAGCAAGAGCAGCAGCAACAGCAGCAGGTGGACCTGGTGCTGCGGCAGCAGTTTCTATTGCGTCTAAGGCAATTAAGGCGTTGAGTTAACTATGTCGTTTATCAATATAAATCAAACTAGTTTTGATCATACTTTTCAATCTAACGTTACTTTTTTAAGTAATTCGTTTTTTCAATCTAATGCAACTATAGCATCAGATGCAAAATTAGAAGTAAATGGCACTTCAACTTTTAATGGTGCCGCAATATTTAAAAGTACGCTCACCGCAGAAAGCTTACAACTTTCATCTTCAGCAACTCTTAATGATATTACTGTTAATGGTATTACTATTAGTGGTAAATTATATGATGGTGATGATGCATTCGGGACTGCAGGTCAACTATTATCATCAGACGGAACAGATTTAAAGTGGATAGATGCAAGTTCAACCAGTGTTGCAAATGCAAATAATGTTGGAACAAATGTAGACTCTACAAATGCAGATCAATTCATAACATTTGTTGGTGCAAGTAGTGGTAATAATCCTATCAGAGTTAATGGTGGTCTAAAATACAATCCATCAACAAATACATTAAATGAATTAAACCTTGGAGGTAGTTCAACAGCAGTCAATTTAAATGTCACAGGTAACTTGACAGTTGGCGGACAATTAAAAGATGGTGCTGGTAACTTTGGATCATCAGGTCAAGTACTATCATCAGATGGAACTGATACTGCTTGGATAAATGCAGGTTCACTCTCAGCAGGTGCGGCAGCAGAGGTTGGTGTAACTGCTGTAAATGATAATTCATCACACTTTTTAACTTTTGTAGATTCATCATCTGGTAATGAAAATATTAAAGTTGATACCAATCTTACATATAATCCTTCTACGAATACATTAACTGTTACTAATATTTCTGGTAATGGATCTGGATTGAGTGGTATTGAATCGTTTATAACTGGTATGATTATCTTATGGTTTGGCAATACAGGAAACATACCAAATGGTTTTGTTCTCTGCGATGGCAACAATAACGCACCAGATTTAAGAGATAAGTTTATTATTGGTGCTGGAAATAATTATTCTGTTAATGCCACTGGTGGTAGTGCTAATTCAACACTCGTATCTCACTCTCACACTGTAGATAATCATACACACGGTGATGGAAGTTTATCAGTAGATAATCATACACATAATAATGGAAGTTTATCAGTATCCAATCATACGCACGGTAGTGGAAGTTTATCAGTATCCAATCATACGCACGGTAGTGGAAGTTTAGGTACTAATAATAGTGGTAATCATAGTCACAGTTATTCAAGATTGAATTCAACTTCATCATATAATCGTGGTGTTCCTATCGGTAGTGGAGGATCTGCTGGTTCATCATTCGGCACACAAAATACTAATAATGGAGGAAGTCATAGTCATAATGTAAATGGTTCTACTGGAGGTTCCTCACCTGGAGTCAGTGGTTCGACTGGAGGTTCTTCACCAGGACTCAGTGGTTCAACCGGAGGTTCCTCACCTGGAGTCAGTGGTTCGACTGGAGGTTCTTCACCAGGAACTAACGCTCAAGGATCATCAGCAACTAACACGAATTTGCCACCATATTATGCACTTTGTTATATTATGAAGACTTGATGAAACACAAAAGTAGAATAAATCCATCTTTAGATCTAGACATATCATTTCAATTTACTAAAGTCATCGATTGTAAGACTGATGAGTATGTGGAGATGATGGTAGATAAATTGGATAGATTAAAAAGTGAAAAATTTGATAATATTTTAATACCAAAATTTGATTATAGTCTTGATGGAACGATTTTAACTCAAACGGTTGAATATATTAAGGGTAGGAAGTGTGGGATGACAGTTAGAAAATATCGTGATAGAATTTACAAAGACTTGGTTGAGAGGGATGGTGAATGGACTTTTTGCGACTTTAACTTTGATAACTTTATAGTTATGGAAAAAGAAAATAAAATATATGCTATCGATTTTCAATCTTATAATTATATGCCATCCAAAGATAAAAGACTAGAATTGTGGGAAGAAGATTTGGAGACAAATAATTTAGTCCTTGAATATATAACAAGAGAACTACCATTTCGTAGAAATGATAAGCACCGTAACTAATCTCAATTTTAAAAATCAAAGCAATAATATCATTGACAATACAATTGGTGATTGGTCATTAGTAATTGGAGAGAGTAATTTATATGTTATAAACAATATAGACAATAAAAGATATAAAATTGACTTAACTGAACTTTCATAATATACTATTACTATGTTTGAAGATTTATTCGCAACACCAATATACTATCAGATGTTATCTGATAAAGATATACAAAATGAGATTGATAAAATTATCGATGAAGTCGAATTTGATTTGAAGGAAGAATGGGGTCATACTCATTATCTATCAACAGATTTTGCACATGATAGTTCTTGTGATGCTCTAGATAAATTTAATTTGATGGAATTGAAGAAATCAATTCATAATCATCTATTG
>Ga0066865_10000553_pt1 | contig 10268 bp, 8 predicted proteins | sample ETN01SmetaG_2_FD_66433 | JGI IMG/M metagenome (GOLD analysis project Ga0066865, IMG submission 66433) | Marine microbial and viral communities from oxygen minimum zone, Eastern Pacific Ocean - ETNP2014F12-01SV265 | ecosystem: Environmental > Aquatic > Marine > Oceanic ...
CTCTTCAGCACCCCAGCGAATGGCATCAAGATTTGGTATCGTCCAGTCCTGCACTTCCTCAGTAAAGAGTTGTATTCGGTACTCCATGAGCCCTTTATCGCTTGGTGCAATGGAGGATAACGAATGATTTCCAATACCGAGGAGTGCAAGATTTGCTGGATTGACCGTATCGATTGGCTTCCATGTCTCCGAAGCAAGACCTGATTCGGAATTTGCAACTCTGTATTGGAATCCAATGGACGTGGATGCTGGTTCTGAACCAGCCAGTTCCATCCACATCAACGAGGCAGACCCGTGTTCGGTTGTTGCGAGGTTGTTGATAGGGGATGAGATCCAACCCGTATGGTTCTCAATTCGAGGTGCAATTTCGGTCTCATCAAGATACTGAGTGCCCCAACCACTGCTGTATGGCTGGGATGAAAGGTCGCCACCTGCAAAGACGGTCACGCCATCTGCATCGATGGCTGCGAGATCAAAGATACCGATTGCAAGATCGTCCATTTTTCGCCATTCATTGGAGGTTGGCACATAGCCCCAAGTGTCCTTTACAGCCCCATTTTTACTATGGCCGCCTATGAGAATTATCTCGTCATTGTGAACCGATGCAGCCATGCCGAATCGATGGAAGGACATGTTTGGCAATTGAGTCCACGTGTTGGTTGATGGATCGTAGACCTCACTGGTGTTGAGAACGGGCTTCGAACTCCACGAGTACGGTCCTTGAATGCCTCCAAAAGCATAGAGAAGTCCATGATACTCAACAAGTGGGAAAGCAAATCGCTTTTCCGACATGTTGGCGAGTTCAGTCCATATGCCCGTGACCGTATCGTATTCGAGCAAGCGGTCTGTTGCATCATTTGCGTTTGAATCTTGTACGCCTCCTGCAATGTAGATCTTCTGTCCAATGGATGCCATTCCGAAATTTCCAACTTCCTTGGTAGCAGGCATACTGAACGTCGTACTCTGCCATGAAGACGTGCTGATGTCGTAAATCTGAACCTGTCCTGTTGATTTTTGTGCTGGGGAAACGCCAGGATACCAATCTCCAATGGCGTAGATTTTATCACCGATTTGTACACATTCATGGTATTGTTGTGCATTTGGCATGCTAAACTGCGCAAGGGACCACGTTTCTGATGATTGGTTCCATATTTCGATAAGGTTCGTGGAAGATTCATCGTTGGATTGCTGTGGGTCAGGATCGGTCCTCCCACCCATCAGGTACACCAAATCATTGGTCGTATCATGGGCCATACAACCATGAGCTCGTGTAATCATAAGCCCACCTCCTGTTGTCGGCGTCCAAGTGATTTCAGGTCGCTGCAGTTCAAGCTCGGACGTTGATGCATTTTTACTGACCTTGTTCAACAAGAAACTCTGTCCTGAAAATCCAATTTCTTCTCCATCAGCCCGATGAATCTCAGAAGTTCTCTCATCGAGTATGAGTCCAAGAGGTTGAATTGTACCTAGAATCATGATGCAGGTAAGGAGTAAACCGAGTCCAACACGATGATTCGTCATATTCCTTCCTTGCCTCATCCCATTCTTGAGACTTGCCAACATACATTCAGAATACTCGAAGTGAAGGTTCATAATGACTGGAATTGTGCAACTCACGGTTGGAGCCATGGTTCGAGAGTATATTGCACGTGACCCTAGGACGGGTCTTCCGATTGCAACGGGGCGTCGTCAGACTCGAAAAACCAATCAAAAAGAGCGCATAGGTCCGTGGTTGGAGTGTACTCGGCAGCAAATTCTCGATCTGTCAACAGGTGAATTATCGAGCCTTATCGTCGATTGGAATGGAGGGCGGCACACGCTAACTCGGATTGATGGCGTGCAAGGTCTGGGTCGACTGAAAGGTGGTTGGGCAGATCGAGCGCACGCGAGTCTATTGTCTGCGCTGGAATCAGATGAAGTCCCAATACGAGTCGCTGGATTGGAAGTTCTTCCAACGGTTGCTGAACAACGTTCAGATGAACTGTTTGATTGGCTATCTGTGCTCCTTGACGATGATGACGTACGGGTTAGAAAAGCAGCAAGTCTTTGCCTTGAACAGGCTGCACCGACCTTTCCATCAGGTGTTGATAGTTCTCTCGCTCAAGAATTGCGTTCAACAATTTCTGCTCGAAGTGAACCTGCCTGGCGTGGCCTGAAGGCACTGACAGAAACATGGCCTGAGGTTGTTTGTGATCACATCGATGAACTTCTTCTCCTCGACGATCCAAGATTGAGGCGAAAGGCGTCGAAGTTGCTTCGAAACATCGTTCAGCGTGCTGGTGCAATGGGATGGGATCTCATTTCTTGGGCCCTTAATGATGCGGATGCTGAAGTACGTCGCAATGCCTCTCAGACCCTTTCATCGCTCTCGAAAAAGGAGCCTCGTATTGCTATTATGCTGACCGAACGGGCAATTATTGACAGCGATGCCAAGGTAAGGAACAATGCATTACGTGCGATTCGCTCGATGGATACGGATGATTCCCGTGCTCGTAACTTGATCATGAATGGTACACGACATTCAAGCGTTGAGGTACGACGTTCCTGCATCGAGATGTTGCCGATGCTTCTTGTTGAGGACAAACTACGAATCGTTGCTACTGAACTACTCCAGAGTGAAACCAATGCTGAACTGAAGAAGATGTTGACTGAAATGACCTATGATGCATCCATCGAGGGTAGCGAAGCAGAGAAGAACGCATTCCTTGCACCTGCGCTTCCGGTCCCTGCTTTGGAGCGAGAGGTAGCACATGCTCAAGGCAAGGCTGTTGGGCTTGAACATCCGCCTGCAGACATTCCCTTACTTGATGAATCGGGAGAGAATGAGCGTCTGGACTCCTAACGACATGGTTATGAGGGGGCGCTTGGTCGGTTGGACATCGAGGTCATCCTATGATTGACGACAAAGAACTCCAATTCGACCGACTTTGGGAAGGAATTACGCCAAAAGGTGTTAACCGAACCAAGGCTCTGAAATTCCGACAATACATCCTTGAGCATGTTCGACAAATGCGTCGACCACTCAACCGTGATAACGCCAAGAAGTATTGGATGGGACAGCTTCAGGCTGAAATCAAGGAACGAGAAAACTTCTGATGTGCGTGGGGGCCACCTCCGTCTCGGTGGCCTGAACCAATGAGGCGGAAGGAGCAACATGTTCACCAAAACACGATTCGATTCGCTACAACTACCTGACTCGATCATGGAAGGTATTTCTTCACTTGCGTGGGAATGCCTAACCGAAGTTCAACGAGATACGATTCCTCTTGCTCGTTCCGGCCGAGATGTCATCGGGCAAGCACGAACAGGGTCTGGGAAGACCGCTGCATTCGGGATTCCAATCCTTGAACGATGTCAGCCGACGGGGAGTCTCCAAGGATTGGTCCTCGCACCAACGCGTGAATTAGCACAACAAGTTGCAGAAGAGATGAATCAACTACAAGGTAATCATGGTCTCTCAATCATGACTGTTTATGGTGGAACTGACCTTGAGAAGCAAGCAAAAGCGCTTGATTCTGGCGTTGACCTCATCGTAGGAACACCTGGACGTGTTATGGACATGTCCGAACGAAAGCATCTCGATTTATCGAAGGTTGAAGTGTTCTGCCTTGATGAAGCTGATCGAATGTTGGACATGGGTTTCTTGCCCGATATTCTTTGGATCCTTGAGCGAACAACATCTCGTGAGCAAACACTGCTTTTCTCGGCGACCTTCCCCCAGGAAATTCTTGATGCTGCGAATCAATTCACCAACAATCCTGAATTCGTGATGACCAATCAGGAAGAACTCGATGTACCTCCTATTGATCTATACAGGATTTCCATTGGTCGTGCCAACAAACTCTGGGCACTTGGTCGATTGTTGATTCGAATGGGCGATGATGATCAATGCATTATCTTCTGCAATACCAAGCGAATGGTTGACCTTGCAGTTCAACGATTGCAGAAGCACCGTTTCGATGTTGCAGGCCTGCACGGAGATCTGAAACAAAATCAACGAGACCGAATCCTTGACCGTTTCCGAGAAGGGGAGGTTCGCACCATTGTCGCAACCGACGTTGCAGCACGTGGTATCGATATTGATGGAATCACACTGGTTGTTAACTACGACGTTCCTTCAGACATCGATTCGTTCATCCATCGTATCGGTCGTACAGGTCGTATCGGTCGGCATGGTGAAGCATGGAGTCTTGTTTCCAAAGATGATGCTCCTCAAATGGGTAAGATTATCGCCACATACAATCTTTCAATCGAAGAAACTGAAGCACCTGAGTTGCCCGAAGGTGTTGAGCGAGACCCTGTCCGTAAGCAGGATGATTTCGGTGAGAATGCTGATGTGTATGGGTTTGTCCGCATTCGACTTGATGCAGATCGTACTGAACTCGGTTCGCCTCTTCAAATCGCCTCATGGTTTGAGCAACATCTTCGATGCGATGCACTTGCCATTGGTGATGTTTCGTTCGAAGGAGATTCGACCATCGTCTCAATTCATAGCAGTAAACTCGGATTGGCCATGAAAGCGATCAAAATGCATCCGTTTGGCTCCAAGACGTGCAATGCAGAAGTGCTCTAATCACTCTTCTTCGTTTGGTTTTGAGCGTTTTCTCCACGAACCTTTTGGCTTTTCCTTCTTCGAGGTTGGTTGATTTTCTCCCTCGTTTACTTCGTCCGTATCGTAGATAGGCCAATTCCCATTCTCATCTTTACGTTCGATATCGTAGAATCCAATCGTTCCAATCACAATACCGAGAACTGCGAAGGACCATGCACCTTGGATAGCGTTGTCCCATGTGTTCTGAGCTTCGTAGCAATTCGATGTTGTCAATTCGCTAAATGCACAATAATCGATTACGCTCTTTGCATCCATGGCTGTTGAGTTTCCATTGACCCAAAACCAAGCAATGCCGAAGAAGACAAACATGATGCCAATCAATGCTGCGTGCTTCTGTTCCCAACGCTTACGAATGACAATTCGCCACTGTTCTTTTTCTTCCTGGGATGCTTTCATTGCCTTGGATGCACCACCAACATACTTGAACCAAACAAGCCACATAATCAATAGGACAATCAAAAAGCCCCATTGGTAGACGAAGGTGTGGAAATTCCACATATTGTTCAAGCAATCAGGTTGGTTTGGATTAGCAAGACATCCTTCAACAGCGATAGGATAGAAGGCAACAAGCCGTACGATATTGAGGACATAGACAATTCCACACATGACTGCTACGGCTTTGAACTTCTCACGCTGCGTTACACCATCTGTCATCAAAACAAGTGTTGAGAGAAAAATCATTTCATGAACGCCAGCACATTCATCAGATACGTAGAGGCCAACTTGATTATCAAATTCTGGAAATGATTCATGGTAGAAATCAATTCGAGTCATCCATCCATTGTGTGTGCTAAGTGTTGAAGCGCCTTCACCGAACATCAATTGTGTGACTTCATTCCAAATGTAGGCTTCTGTGACCTGGATAAGAGCGAGCGTATCGGACGGTTGGGTAATGAACCAGTACAATGCTTCTACTGCGAGAAGTGCGAGCGGAATTTTTCCGTAGCGTAGGCCAAGTTGAGCGACTTCACCCCAACTCATGTCATCGCTATCTCTAGCCGAAGCGGACTCACCCATTGATGTGTGCTTGTGCTTGCTCCTCTTCAACGTGTTGTGTCAATTGAACCTTAACTGTGGATGTGTTCAAAAAGAAGGGGTTGGACAACCCTCTATGGTGGGCGAGAAGGATGCTACACATCTTCTCGATGTGCTCGGCTTTTTTTGTCCTGTTCCAGTTGCAGAAGCCAAACAAGCACTGTCAACAATGGAGGTTGGCTCCATTCTCCAAGTTCTTGCTAGCGATCCGGAAACGCTTCATGATATTCCTTTAATGGTTGGCCGAACACCTCATGAACTACTTTCCGTAGACTCACATGAAGGCGAATATGCCTTTCTCATCGAGGTGAAAGCGAATGAGTGATGTTCCAAGTATTGCAAAACTCCCCACACGTTGGGGGCAGTTCGATATTCATGTCTATCATGAAGAAGCAACAGGATTTGATCATGTTGCACTAATGTTAGGTGATATGAAGGGGCCAGATCCCGTCTTATTACGGGTTCATTCAGAGTGCCTTACTGGCGATGCGTTATCATCGCTACGATGTGATTGTGGTCCGCAATTGAATGCTGCAATGAAAGCGATTGTTGACAATGGATGGGGCTGTCTACTCTATTTGCGTCAAGAAGGGCGTGGAATTGGACTGCATGCGAAAATCCAAGCGTATCATCTTCAGGACCACGGAGCGGACACGCTTGATGCAAATCTCATTCTTGGACATCCTGCTGACGGTCGCAATTATCAGATTGCTGCTACCATGCTCAACGATTTAGGAATCAATGATGTCGCATTGTTAACCAACAATCCTGACAAGGTCAAGCAGTTGGAAGAGCATGGCATTGTTGTTGCAAAAACGGTTCCATTGGTGGCTGGCGTTGGAGAGGATAACCTACACTACCTGCAAACCAAAGTTCAGCGAATGGGCCATACCATCGATTCGGATGAATTGGAATGAATGGGGCCGTGGCCGGGAATTGAACCCGGGCTGGCAGAACCACAATCTGCCGTGCTAACCCCTACACCACCACAGCCATAGGGAGTTGTCCGTCATTGGCGTGGTATTTCAACAATCCGTCGTCGTATCAAGAAACCCGTTGTTTGAAATGCTATCACCTAATGCTATGGTACATGCGACGGAAGGAAAATGCTCTGTTGATGTTCACGCTTTTGGTCTGTGCACTGTGTGTACCTTTGCTCTCGACCACAACAGCCCGTTCAGTTCATGATACTGCAACCTATGATTTGTTTCCTCAAGGTGATTTGAGCGATGAAAATCAATGGGTTGTAGGTGCGACAACGTCATTCACATCCCAACCAGCATCGCACACGGATTCTATGGTGGCAGATCAACGATTGACGATGGTTCACGAACGTCCACAACATACGGATACACTCCCCTACTGGGGATTGACAAGTCCGTCAGATTCTGAGAATGTGATCGGTTCACCTGATGGCCTGTTTATGTGGTCAACAGGACCTGTTATGTCCGTTCAGAGTTTTGATGTCGCTTCGTCTTCTCAATATGTCATTACGGATGTGAGCGTCGTTCTTGCATTCAAAATCACGGACGCACTGTTGATCGATTCTGTACGACTCTCAATGGATTGGTCAAATGGGACCGATATTCTTCGTACCTGGTCAAACACGGGTTCAGCACTTGATTACATCAATGGATCTCATTACAAGTACGATATCTCAGCGGTTGATTCATGGACATGGTCGATGCTTTCTACGGCAAAATTCACCATGGATTACGTCTCTGTTGGTCAAACGGATGATGCTCGTCTCGAATTGGATGCGATTGGTATTGAAGTAACGATGGAAACGCCATGGTACGGTGGTGAAGTTGCAAGGGCCGTTTCGGTTGCTACTGGTCATGAACTACCTGTTCTTGATGTGGATTTGAGCGTAGGCGAATACAATGGGATGTCACTCTCCATTTGTGGCTTAGAATCAAATGATGGACAAACCATAGGAACTTGGACAAGCGAACCAATTATGGCGCCAGCAGCCCAATCGCTCGGACGAATTCATTTTACTGTCAATGAATCAGGAACAGAAGGAAATGTTACGGTTCAATATGCAACATCATCAGATGGTGTCGCATTTAGTTCGTATTCAATGTACTCGGAAGAGGTGCTTCCAAACGATGCGTATGTTCGAGTTCGTGTTTCTACCGATGTTGCCTGTATCGTGTCTGTTCACATTGATTTGAACGACCCTACACTTTCAATCAATGGGCGAATCTATGGTGATGTTTCTGGATTGGATCCAGCATACTCCGAGTGGGTCATTACCGTCAATGATGTAAACGTTGAAAATTATCCAATCGAGGTTGGAGAGTTCTCGCTTCAAATTCCAATTGGCCACACATTCCTTGGTGGGGATACCGATATTGAAGTTGAAATCCGTTCATGGTTTACATGGGATTCCGATGGGAGTGCACGTACTGTAGCTCTTGAAATAAATTCTATAGATATTAGCGGTGGGTACGATATTTACTATGATGAAGATCCCGTTTGTCAATTGATTGGTGACCAATATCTTACCGAAGATGGTGGTGGAATCTTTGTACCTCTTCTCACACGTTGCGTGGATGATCGAGGTCTACCAGAGGACCTTGATGTGAGTTTTGCTAATTCAGATTCAAGCTTAGTTGACGTTTCGCTCGACCAAGGTGAGGTTCGTATCTCCTTACAACCTGAACAATCGGGCGCTTCTCAAATTGAAATGACCGTTTCAGATGCTGCTGGAAACACATACGTTGAATCATTCAATGTCTTTGTTGAATCAGTCGATGATGCGCCTTCACTCAGTGAATTCCCTTCCTTGGTTCAAGTCGAACATGCGCTCGAAACCACCATCCCATTTTCATGGTCAGATGTCGATAGTGATGATGCCTACATGACAATGACTGCGAATCGATCATGGGTTGATGTTGACTTGGTAACTCAAACACTTACATTGACTGCACCTACGCCAGGATATACCTCTGTCTTGCTGAGTCTGTGCGATGCAACGACATGCAGTGAGCGAGTTCTCGACCTCAATGTTGTTTCTTTGCCTGATCTTGAAGTAACCGACCTCAAGATAGGTGATGATGCCAATGGTGCGTTTGAAGAAGTAGAGACTGTTGAAAACGGTCAGTTCCTCAAGGCTCGTGTTTATGTTGGAAATTATGGCTTTGCTGACGCTGAAATGGTGACAATTCGTTGTACTGTGAATGGAATGGCCGCTGATATCGACATGATTGCAACGCTCGCACCAGGCGAGATTGCTGTGGCTGAATGTAGTTTCCAAGCACCAATGAGTGGTGATTTCATGACCATCGACGCAATTGTCGATGGCGGTGGGGTCATCGATGAGCGTAACGAATCAAACAATGAACGTGAGGCTTCCCTTTCAATGACATCACCCGAAAAGACGGAAACTGAGGATGTCGAATCTGGTATTTCTACAACGGCTATTTACATTGGAAGTATCATCGCACTTGTCCTGATTCTTTTGGCATTCACAGTATTCGCACCTGCGAAAGTTAAGAAATACGATGGGAAGACATACCACGGAGAGCCAAATACGCCTGGTTTTGATGAGCAAGGGAAAGTAATTCGGAAGGTAGAATGAGTTTCAATTGGAGATGCTTGTATGGATCAACCAGTTCTGTACAGTTTTCGCCGTTGTCCTTATGCAATGCGTGCACGAATGGCATTGCTTCAATCAGGTATTCAGGTTGAATTACGAGAAGTGGTTCTACGAGACCGACCCGAACATATGATGGAAATTTCCCCAAAAGGGACAGTTCCAGTTCTCTTGCTCCCTGATGGAACCGTCCTTGAGGAGAGTTTGGATATCATGTTGTGGGCACTTGATGATTCATGGCTTGTTGGTGAATGGAAGTCCTTGATCGATGGAAACGATGGTGAATTCAAACATCATTTAGATCGCTACAAGTACAACAATCGTTACGAGAATCCGTTACTACCTGAAGAACATAGGAGCCATGTTCTGTCGTTTCTTGAATCCTATGATCATCGTCTGAAGGAGTCATCCTATCTCTGTAGTGATGAATGTACAATCGCTGATATAGCACTCGCACCATTTGTTCGCCAATTTGCCAACACAAATCGCGAATGGTTTGATGGGTTATCTCTTCCGAATCTCCACTCGTGGTTATCTCGGATGCTCGAAGATGAATTGTTTCGTAATTGTATGGCCAAACATCCACAATGGAAACCTGAAGATGAGCCAATTATGTTTGGTTGATGGAAGGAAATCCAAATCGAACCCCGAATGTCGGATAATGTCTGAATTGACGTTAACATTCATAACGGTGAGATTTTTTGCTAAGTATGTTCCAAGACTGTGGGGGTCGTTCAGCATGGCTGATGGAATGGATGTGGGGACATGTCAGAATTGAAAATACGAATTGAAACAGAGGAATTCATTTACGAAGAGTACTTTGAAGCTTGATTACCAACGACGGGGATAGACATCATCGCTCATCAGTACAGCTGATGGTCGAGCGATTTCACCCTTTTCCATGTTGGTGATGCTTTCGCTATCACAGTTGACTTTGACGAAGCATACAGCTTCGCCTTTCAAACTGGTCACGAGTACATTTTGCCCAGATGAGAGATTACCTGGAATTGACACAATACC
>Ga0066865_10000558_pt1 | contig 10247 bp, 9 predicted proteins | sample ETN01SmetaG_2_FD_66433 | JGI IMG/M metagenome (GOLD analysis project Ga0066865, IMG submission 66433) | Marine microbial and viral communities from oxygen minimum zone, Eastern Pacific Ocean - ETNP2014F12-01SV265 | ecosystem: Environmental > Aquatic > Marine > Oceanic ...
TAGGCCACGTGTGTAAGAGTAGTAATATTTTGAGCTAAGTGGTACTAATAGGTCGAAGGCTTGACTCACCTTAAGGAATCTTTATTTGGTTCTCGGAGAATGCAAAATCACTTTACTACTGTTCTTTTATATCTCGACGTTGCGGGGTGGAGCAGTGGCAGCTCGTCGGGCTCATAACCCGAAGGTCGTAGGTTCGAATCCTGCCCCCGCGACCAAGTTACTTATTAAAGTTTTTATTAGATAATAATATTTTTTTTTGATAGAATTAAATTTCTGGTGGTTTTAGCGCATTGGTCCCACCCGTACCCATTCCGAACACGGAAGTGAAACGATGCAGCGCTGACGATACTTGGATGGCAACGTTTTGGGAAAATAAGTCACTGCCAGATAAAAAAAATACATACACTTATATATAGGTTGATAATTTGACCAGCAAAACTGAAGAAACAAATAGTCCAAGCTTAATGGAAGAGCTTCTAAGCTCTAATCCTCCCAAGAAACCTCTCCGAAGAGGAGAAATTATTGATGGATTAATTATGGAAATCAATGATGAAGGACTGCTTCTTAATATAGGTCATAAATCTGAAGGAGTTGTTCCTTCTCGTGAAATGAGATCTTTTACTAAAGTTGACTATGACATGCTTGAAGAAGGTTCTGAAATAGTAGCTTTAGTTATCAACCCTGAAGATGATGACGGCACAACAATACTATCTGTTGACAAAGCTCGGGGTGAAAGAGGTTGGAGAGTTCTTGAGAAAGCCAAGGAAGAAGATAAGCCTGTTGAAGGTGTCATTATTGGCTCTAACAGAGGTGGTGCTGTTGTTCAAGCCGAAGACGTCCAAGGATTTATTCCTCTATCTCAATTAGTTGGTCCTGCCAGAGAACTATTTGTTCCAAAAAAAGAAAATGCCAAAGATGGTTTTATTGGTATGAAAATTACATTCAAGATTTTTGAGCTCAATAGAAGAAGAAATAGAGCTATTTTCTCAGAGAAGGCTGTACTACAACAAGAAAGAGCACTAAAAAAACAACAATTGATTGAAACATTAAAAGTTGGCGATGTACTGAAAGGCAGAATAGTAGGAGTATCTACATTTGGAGCCTTCGTAGATATTGGTGGTGCTGATGGCTTAATTCACATATCAGAATTGTCATGGGATCCAGTTTCATCTCCTGCAGACGTTGTTACAGTTGGTTCTGAGATGGATGTATATGTTGTGAAAATTGATAAAGAAAGTCTTAAAATAGCACTTAGTCTAAAGAGGCTTACTCCTGAACCTTGGGAATTAATTAAGGATGAGCTAGAAAATGGCAAGAAGATATCAGCAAAAGTTACTAAAATAACAACTTTTGGTGCCTTTGTTAGAACTGAACATGGTGTTGAAGGTCTTGTACACGTATCTGAAATTTCTGATAGAGAATTAGGCTCAGTTGAAGAAATTGAGGCTATCATTAATGTAGGACAATCACTAGATTTAACTATCGTAAATGTTGATACTGAAAGAAAAAGATTAGGCTTGAGTTTGATTTCAACTGGTATCTCAGGAGCTGAAGTTCCTTCAGACGAGCCTGTTGTTGAGGAACCTATTGCTGAAGTTCCTTCAGACGAGCCTGTTGCAGAAGAAACTGTCGAGGAAGACAAGGATTCAAAAACAGAAGATCAAGACGATAGCGAAAAAGAATCTTAATTTTTTCTCTTCAGTACGATTTACGATTTTCGTACTCATTTTCCTGTTTTTTTTTCTAAATTTCTTCAAAAAACTATTGATAAAAAACGAATATATTAAGAAGATAGTTAATAGGTAATTACGTAAAAATACAAAATTATTTTATCAAGGAGTCTCTAATGGCCAGTAGGTTCGAAAAATTTTCTGAAAGAGCTAGAAGAGTTTTGGCTCTTGCTCAAGAAGAGGCTACTCAATTTAATCATAATTACATTGGAACAGAACATATTTTATTAGGTCTTATCAGAGAATCAGAAGGAGTTGCTGCTAAAGTTCTTCTGAACCTAAAAGCTGACACGCAAAAAATAAGATCAGCTGTTGAATTTATTATTGGTAAAGGTGATAAACCTGCTACTGGCGAAATAGGATTGACTCCTCGAGCCAAAAAAGTTATCGAACTTGCAGTCGATGAAGCAAGAAAACAAAGTCACCATTACATTGGAACAGAACACTTACTTATCGGTCTCATGAGAGAAGGTGATGGAATTGGGGCAAACGTGCTAGAAAGTCTTGAATTGTCTCTTGATGTCATTCGAGACGAGACCCAAAATGTATTATCTAAAACAGCTTCTTCAGGAGGCCAATCTCAAGGACCTGTTTCAGGAAAATCGAAGAGCTCATCTACTCCGACTCTTGATGAAATCGCTACAGATTTGACTAGTAAGGCTGAAAAAGGTGAGCTTGATCCAGTAGTTGGAAGAGCAGCTGAATTAGAAAGAGTCGTACAAATTTTAAGTAGAAGAAGAAAAAATAACCCTGTATTAATAGGTGAGCCTGGAGTTGGAAAAACAGCTGTAATTGAAAGACTGGCTTTACTTATGATTGAAGGTGATGTCCCTGAAACTCTTGAAGGTAAAAGATTAGTTTCAATGGATATTGGAAGCTTAGTTGCTGGTACAAAATATAGAGGTGAATTTGAAGAACGTTTGAAAAAAATAGTCAAAGAACTTACTAGGTCTAAAAATTGTATTGTTTTTATAGATGAGGTTCATACATTAGTAGGAGCAGGAGCAGCAGAAGGGGCAGTCGATGCAGCAAATATCCTAAAGCCTGCTTTGGCTAGAGGTGACATTCAAGTAATAGGTGCAACAACTCAAGATGATTACAGAAAATATGTTGAGAAAGACAAAGCTTTAGAAAGAAGATTCCAGCCTGTAACAATCGAAGAACCTGATGGAGAATTGACTGTTGATATTCTTAATGGAATTAAAGAACAGTATGAAAATTATCATCAAGTAACTATTACGGATGATGCGATAAATAGTGCAGTTAATTTATCAGATAGATATATTACAGATAGAAATCTGCCAGATAAAGCCATAGATATCATTGATGAAGCAGGATCTAGAGTAAGAATAAGGAATTCTTTTTACCCCAAACCTTTGAGAGATAAGAAAAAGGAATTAGAAAAAATTCGAAGATGGAAAGAAGATGCTATATCTTCACAACAGTATGAAAAAGCAGCAAAATATAGAGACGACGAACTAGAAGCTGCAGCTGAGTTTGAAACTTTAGAAAAAGATTATGAAGATTCCAAGCCTAAAAAGGCTATTCAAGTTACTGAGGATGATATTTCTGAAGTAGTTTCAATGTGGACAGGTATCCCTCTAAAAAAACTTGATAGTGAAGATAAAGAAAGATTGAAAAAAATTGAAGAAGCTCTTAGTCTTGATGTTATCGGTCAAGGTGAAGCTATTAATGCAATCTCTAAGGCAGTAAGAAGAGCAAGGACTGGATTAAAAGACCCTAAAAGACCTATTGGTGCATTTTTGTTCTTAGGACCAACAGGAGTTGGAAAAACACATCTAGTCAAAAGGCTTTCTGAATTTTTATTCGGTACTGAAGATGCAATGATTAGATTTGATATGTCTGAATATAGAGAGAGGCATACTGTATCAAGATTGATAGGATCTCCTCCTGGATATGTAGGATATGACGATGGAGGACAACTTACTGAAGCTGTTAGAAGAAAATCTTACTGTGTAATTCTTCTTGATGAAATAGAAAAAGCACACGAAGAAATTTATAATATCCTTCTACAAGTTTTTGAAGACGGAAGACTTACGGATGGTAAAGGAAGAATTGTTGATTTCAAGAATACAATAATCGTTATGACTTCAAACTTAGGTTCTCAGAGAATATATTCTGAAGGCAGAATGGGCTTTACTCAAGATTCTTCTAATAATTCAGTTGATTATAAAACTCTAGAAGAAAGAGTATTAAGTGAAGTAGAAGATCCTAAAAACGGATTTAGGCCAGAATTTTTGAATAGGCTCGATGATAAGATTGTTTTTCACCCCTTAGAAAAAACTCATATTCATCAAATAGTTGATTTATTGATGAAAGAAGTTGGTGATAGACTGAAGGATCACGACTTAACGTTATCTTGGACAGAAAATGCTAAGGAATATTTATCAGACCACGGGTTTGATCCTAAAATGGGAGCAAGACCTTTAAGAAGAACCATTCAAGAAAAAGTTGAAGATAAACTATCTGATGACCTTCTAAGTGGTAAATTTACTCCTGGAGATAAAATAGAACTAGACTTTGACAAAAAGCTAGATGTTTTCACCATAGAAAAAGTAAAGAAACCTAAAAAATCATTAGCTAAAAAGTCATAAGATTTTAACTTTATATTCAACCTGTTTTCTTTTTGTTAGAATATTTGAAATAAATTCATTTAAATTATGACAATTGCTTATTTTAACTTAATTGGTGGTCTGAGTGGCGACATGCTTCTTTCAAGTTTTATTGATTTAGGTCTAGATGAAAAACTACTCGTTTCTGAACTAAATAAATTAGAAGGTATAGATTTTAAATTAGATATAAAGAAAGTTAAGAAATTAGATCTAGAAGCAACCCATACCTCTGTTGATATAAATGATGATATTAAGTGGAGTTGGGAAAGATTTTATAAAGTTGTTTCAATGTCATCATTAAGTAAAGAAACTCAGAGTAATATATTAAGGTGTTTCGATTTGCTTAAGAAGGCAGAACAAGATGCACATAATGAAGAAAACCCTCATCTTCATGAATTAGGCACTTCAGATACTTTAGTAGATGTGTGTGGATTTTTTATAGCTATTGAACTGTTAGGGATTACAAAGCTATTCTCTTCCTCTATTCCTGTAACACCAGGTTTTATAAAAACCAGCCATGGAGTTCATGAAACATTGGCTCCAGCTACAAAAAAAATTGTTGAAGACAAAAAGATTCCTATTCGTTATATAAATAATTCATCAAATATTGAAACAGTTACGCCGACAGGAATGTCTATTTTGGGAAGTATTGCAAATTTTGAAGAAAATACTTCTTTTATTCCTGAAAAATTTGGATTAGGAGCAGGAACAAAAAACTTTCAAAAATTTCCAAATGTATTATCAGTTGCAATAGATTCTTCAAATAAGACTGACTTTTTGTTATCAAAAAAGATTTTATTGGAAACTAACATTGATGATATGTCTCCAGAAATTACAGCAACAATAATTAACAAATCAATTGAACAAGGAGCCTTAGATTGCTGGATCGAAAACTATACTGGTAAAAAAAATCGATCTGGGCATATTATTAAACTTCTTTGTGAATTAGAAGATAAAAATAAATTCACCAAATTCATTTTAGAAAACACTTCTTCATTGGGTCTGCGTGCAACAATGATTGAACGATATGAAACTCAAAGAAATTTTGAAGAATTTATATCAAGTATGGGAAAGGTAAATGTAAAGTTTAAGTATATTGAAGGAATCATTCATTCCTACAAGGTTGAACATGAAGATATTATGAATATTTCTAGTAAATTAAGTATTTCTCCTCATATTGTTTCAAAAAAACTGGAAATTGAGATTAACAATAAATATAATATTTTTAGCTGATTCTTTACCCTGTTCTCTTTTATAGAATGGATTTTTAATCATAGAATATATATATGCCTCAGTAGCTCAGTTGGCCAGAGCAGCCGACTTGTAATCGGCAGGTCGGGGGTTCGAATCCCTCCTGGGGCTCCATAATTACAATTTACATTTAATGAGCAGGGGTTGGGGAGTGGTTAAACCCACCTGTCTGTAAAACAGGCGCTTTATGCTTCACAGGTTCGAATCCTGTCCCCTGCACCACTTTCTTTTATTATCAATCTTGAAGTAATATTATCAATATGCCCACATAGCTCAGTGGTAGAGCGCGTTCTTGGTAAGAACGAGGTCGGAAGTTCAATTCTTCTTGTGGGCTCCAAAATATTCTAAAATTCTATTAAAATCATACGAATTTTAAAAATAAAATAAAAATATGTATAAAAAATCTAAAAAAGAGTATAAAATGAATTAATTGGCGAATTTATTCGTATTTGTATTTAAAAATAATAATAGTTGGAGAAATATTAAAAATGTCTAAGCAAGTATTCGATAGAAGTAAACCTCACGTTAACGTGGGAACAATTGGTCACGTTGATCATGGAAAAACAACATTAACAGCAGCTATTGCTACTGTTTTGTCACATTCACAGGACAATGTGTCAGCAAAATCTTTTGAAGAGATTGATAATGCTCCTGAAGAAAAAGAACGAGGAGTTACAATTGCAACTTCCCATACTGAGTACGAAACTGATACTAGGCATTATGCTCACGTTGATTGTCCTGGTCACGCAGACTATGTGAAAAACATGATCACTGGTGCTGCTCAAATGGATGGAGCAATTTTAGTTGTAGGAGCAGATGATGGTCCTATGCCACAAACTCAAGAACATATTCTGCTTGCTAGGCAGGTAAATGTACCAAAGATAGTGGTTGCATTAAACAAATGTGATCAAATGGAAGACGAAGAGCTATTAGAGTTAGTTGAACTAGAGGTAAGAGAACTTCTTTCAAAGTATGACTTCCCTGGAGATGATATCCCAATAGTTAGAGTTTCTGCATTAGAAGCATTAGAGAATGCTGAAGATGGAGGTAATAAATGGGTGCAATCAATACAAGATTTAGCTAAAGCAGTTGATGATTATATTGATGTTCCTGAAAGACCAATGGATCAGCCTTTCTTGATGCCAGTTGAAGACGTATTCTCTATTAAGGGTAGAGGAACAGTTGTTACTGGAAGAATTGAAAGAGGAGAGGTAAAAGTTAACGAGGAAATTGAAATAGTAGGTTTTGGAAAGCAAGAGAAAGTTGTTGTTACTGGAGTAGAAATGTTCCACAAAACACTAGAATCAGGTATCCCTGGTGATGCTGTTGGTATTTTGCTAAGAGGAATTGAAAGAGAAGACATAGCTAGGGGAGCTGTTTTAGCAAAACCTGGTTCTATTGCTCCTAAACAGAAGGCAAAGGCTCAAGTATATGTGTTAACTAAAGATGAAGGTGGAAGACACACTCCATTCTTCTCTGGATATAAGCCTCAATTTTACATAAGAACAACTGATGTAACTGGAGAGGCTAGATTAGCTGAAGGAACAGAAATGATTATGCCTGGTGATAATACAGAGATGGACATTGAATTAATGTACCCTGTAGCTCTAGAAGAAAATCTAAGATTTGCTATTAGAGAAGGTGGAAAGACTGTAGGTTCTGGAGTAATCACATCAATCTCTTAAGATTGGATTAATAATTATGGCAAAGAAAAGTGCAGTTAGAACTGTTTTAACACTTGATTGTGAGTGTGGAAAATACAGTTATCATACTGAAAAAAATAAAAGAAATACAGAAGGAAGATTAGAACTTAAGAAGTTTTGTCCTACTTGTAGAGAACGAAAAACCTTTAAAGAAAAGAGATAATAATTGGCTACACAACCACCAAAACTCTCGGGCAAAGGTTTTGCCCCAATTAGCTTCTTATCTGAAGTTATTGGAGAGCTAAGAAAAGTAACATGGCCTTCTAGGCAAGAGACTACAAGACTAACTATTATGGTTCTTGCTTTATCTATAATAATAGGTATTTTTTTAGGATTATTTGACATGCTCTTTGCGAGATTTTTTTCTCTACTTTCAAATAGCTAAATTAATTTAGGAAAAATTATGCCAGAAGATAAAAAAGAAATTCAAATAGAAGAAGAATCTAGATGGTATATTTTACATACCTATTCTGGACATGAGGATAAAGTAAGTGATAACCTCAAGCAAAGAATAGAAAATCTAGATTTATCTAAGACTATTCATGAAGTTCTTGTTCCATCAGAGATAAAAATAGAAATTAAAGATGGAGAGCGTCAAGAAGTTAATAGAAAAATGTATGCTGGTTATTTTTTGGTTAAGATGATTATGACCGATGATTCATGGTTTGCAGTGCGAAATACTCCCGGAGTAACAGGGTTTGTTTCAGCAGAAGACGAAACTGACAGAAGGCCAAAGCCTGTACCATTAGAATCTCATGAGGTAGATAAAATAATGAGTAGAATGCAAAGTGGATCACCTTCTGTTTCCATTGGTTTGGCTCAAGGAGATTCTGTAAAAATTTTAGATGGACCATTTGCAGAATTTATGGGAACAGTAGATCTAGTAAATAAAGAAAGAGGAAAAGTTACCGTTCATGTCTCTTTCTTTGGTCGTGAAACTCCGTTAGAATTGGATTTCTTACAAGTAGAAAAAGCATAAGGATTTTTTAAATTGGCAAAAAAAGTTATTGGAATAATAAAACTTCAACTTCCTGCAGGAAGTGCAAACCCTGCACCTCCAGTTGGTCCTGCATTGGGTCAGCATGGTGTAAATATAATGCAGTTTTGTAAAGAGTATAACGAAAAAACTAAACAGTTGTCAGGCTCTATTGTGCCTGTTGAAATTGAAGTTTACGCAGATAGATCATTCTCTTTTACACTAAAGAGTCCTCCTGCTTCTGACTTAATCAAAAAGGCTATTAATAAGAAAAGTGCATCAGCTACTCCAGGAGTTGAGATGATTGGAGAAATAACTCGAGCCCAACTTGAAGAAATAGCAAAAATTAAAATGGAAGATTTAAATGCATACGATGTGGACGCGGCTGTAAAAATTTTAGCAGGCAGCGCTCGAAGTATGGGTGTAATTGTAAAGGAATAAAAATTGAAAAGAACATCAAAAAGATTTTCTGAAATCAAATCTAAAACACAAGATAAAACATTCCCTCTTTCCGAAGCAATAAAATTGCTCAAAGAATGTGCTAATGCAAAATTTGATGAAGCTGTTGAGTTTCATATTAAAACCAGTGCAGACCCGCGTCATGCTGATCAACAAATCAGGGAGACTTCAGATCTTCCCAATGGAACAGGGAAAAAAGTAAGAATAATGCTTTTTGCAGAGGGTGAACTAGCTAATTCTGCTAAAGATGCTGGGGCTGAATATTTGCTTGATGATGATACGATAAAGAAAATTGAAGATGGATGGGCTGATTTTGATATAGCAATAGCAACTCCAGAGATGATGCCTAAAATAGCTAAATTAGGAAAGCATTTAGGCCGTAAAGGTTTGATGCCTAATCCTAGATCTGGGACTGTCGTTCAAGAGGATAAATTAGTTGAAGCGGTTGAGAAGGCTAATAAAGGTAGAGTGGAAATCAGGATGGATAAAGATGCAAACATTCACACTAGAGTTGGACTTTGTTCATTTACTGAAGACCAGATTTTTCAAAATATATCATCTGTCTATTCAACTATAATTAATAATAAACCAGAAGGTGTTAAAGGTGGGCTAATTGATTCTGCTTCTATTTGCTCCTCTATGGGCCCTGGAATCAATCTAGATATTGATAATCTTAGAGAATCAATAGTTAATTAATTTTGAATTTGTGATAAACTAGAAATTACTTAAGACAACAGGTTGAATGTAAATCCTGTCGAGGTAAATTAAATATATAAACTTTATTTTAACCGGTCTTTGAACCGGTTTTTTTTTGGAGAAAATTTTGCCAAATCAAAGAAAAATAGACCAGGTAAATGAACTTGCAGATTTATTCTCAAATTCAGACACTATAATAATGGCTGACTATAAAGGCACTTCAGTTAGTGAACTTAGTGGCCTGCGAAGAGCTTTGAATAGTTCTTCAGCTAAATTCAAGATAGCTAAAAACACTCTAGCAAAATTAGCTGCTGATAAATCAAGTAAAAGTGCATTATCAGAAGAAATTACAGGGCCTTTAGGCTTTGTGCTATCAAATGAGGACCCCTCACAAATAACTAAAATACTATTTAAGTATGCAGAAGAAAATGATCTAGATTTCAACGTAAAAAAAGGATTAGTAAATAATGACCTTTTTGATGAAGAGACTTTATTAAGGCTATCTAAATTGCCTTCTAAAGAGATACTGTTAGCCAAACTAATGGGAAGTATGAATAGTCCAATTACAAATTTAGCATTTGTACTTCAAGGAACTATTCAAGGATTTGCTACAGTTCTTCAAAGGCATGTTGAAAATAGTGCTAATAATGAAGCACCAGCCGAAGAACCTGCTGCAGAATCAGAAGCACCAGCCGAAGAACCTGCTGCAGAATCAGAAGCACCAGCCGAAGAACCTGCTGCAGAATCAGAAGCACCAGCCGAAGAACCTGCTGCAGAATCAGAAGCACCAGCCGAAGAA
>Ga0066865_10000560_pt1 | contig 10235 bp, 10 predicted proteins | sample ETN01SmetaG_2_FD_66433 | JGI IMG/M metagenome (GOLD analysis project Ga0066865, IMG submission 66433) | Marine microbial and viral communities from oxygen minimum zone, Eastern Pacific Ocean - ETNP2014F12-01SV265 | ecosystem: Environmental > Aquatic > Marine > Oceanic ...
CGTTTTTTTAGAGCCACTTATTTCATTATCCTTGATTTGAATGGTGATGATATTTGGTATCTTTGGTAGTGAGGTATGTTTTGTATACGAATTTGGAAAAGTGAATTTTTTGTAGGTCGATAGGTTAATCCCGCATCATAGGCGATATCTAATTGATTTAATATTGGCCCTTGATTTTTCAGTGGTGATTGAGTTTGGTATAGGGTGATATTTGCATCTAATTTAAGATTATTCATAGCCCAGTAAGTAATTTGATTATTATAGCCTGCCATAGATATAGGATGCCCACCAAGATTCATCATTTGCATAGTAAAACTATGATTTATATTAAATCTACTAGGGTCTAATAATGAAAGAGATAACTTTGAGTCTAGCTCTCCATTCAAATTTGTAGGTATAGTTTGTGGTGGTGCATCAACACGAAATTGACCGGATAAAAACCCGACTAATACTATGATAAGGTTCTTTTTGAATATTTTTCTCATTACAAATAGAATTTAATTTATTTTAAAATGTTCCAAAATAGATAGCGTTAAATTTTAAAATTTTTTTTAATTAAAAGCTGTATTTATCACAGCTCCTCCCAAACAAATCTCTCCATCATAAAAAACCACAGATTGGCCTGGTGAAGCAGCAAATACAGTGTGATCAAATTCAATTATTATATCATCATCATTTAGATCAATTATTTTACATGGTGCGTCTAAGGTCCGGTATCTAATTTTAGCAGTCAGTCTATCTTTATTTGGGCATTTATTAGAAATCCAATTTATTTTGGATGCACTCAGATATTTATGATATAATGCAGGGTTTTGATTCCCCTGACATACAATAAGTTCATTATTTTTAATATCTTTATTAAAAACATACCACGCATCATTTTTCTCACTATATCCTCCACCAATACCGAGCCCTTTTCTTTGTCCTAAAGTATAATACATTAGTCCATCATGTCGCCCAATTTTTTTCCCATTTTCTGAAATAATATTACCAGGTTGAGCGGGAATATAATGTTGCAGAAATTCTTTAAAATTGCGTTCACCAATAAAGCAAATTCCGACACTGTCTTTTTTATTGAAGTTATTAAAGCCTAGTTTTTTAGCTTTGTCTCGCACTTGTTTTTTGTTTAGATCACCTACTGGGAATATTGTACTAGAAATTTGATGTTGACTTAAACCATGAAGAAAATAAGTTTGGTCTTTATTTAAATCTAACCCTTTAAGAAGTTGCACTTCACCATTTACGAACTTTTGACGTACATAATGGCCAGTTGCAATTTTTTCAGCTCCTAGATTAATTGCATAATTTAAAAATTCTTTAAATTTTATTTCAGAGTTACAAAGAATGTCAGGATTAGGCGTGCGGCCATTTTTATATTCTTCTAAAAAGTGTTTAAAAACTCGATCCCAGTATTCTTTAGAAAAATTAACAGATCGTAATGGGATTCCGAGAGCATCACATGCTTGAAGTGCATCTTTATAGTCAGTTTCAGCAGTACAATAATTTGAATCATCTTCCCAGTTTTTCATGAATATTCCTTCAACATTATAGCCTTTTTCAATTAAGAGTGATGCAGCTACAGCACTATCAACTCCTCCACTCATCCCAACAGAAATATGCTGCATTAATTAAGAATCAATTGGAGCGTATTTAAAAGAACATTGATCTCTTTAGAAGAATTTGTAGAACCAAAACTAAATCGAAGGGTTGAAATATTTGTTTCATTATTTATTCCCATTTCTGCAAGGATTGTGGAAGGTTTTATATCTCCAGATCCACAAGCTGATCCACTTGAGACTGCAATTGCAGCACGATCAAGTTTTGCCATCAAAATATCAGAACGAAAACCTGGGAAGGAAACACTTATAAGTCCTGGGAGTTTATTATCAGGATTGCCATTAAATATAGCTTGAGGGAAAAAAGATATGAGTCCTGTTTTAAATTTGTTTTCAAGATTATTTAATTTTGTCATATGATCATCAATTTTTGATGTTACTAATTCTGCTGCTAAGCCAAGACCTGCAATTGATGCAATATCTTCTGTTCCTGCTCTCAATCCAGATTCTTGATGCCCACCAATTAAAAATGGAGATACTAAATTCTTATTTTTAATATAAAGTACACCAATACCTTTTGGCCCATAAAACTTATGTGCTGATAGGCTTAAAAAATCAACACCCAGATCTTTTACATCAATAGGAATTTTCCCTAAACATTGTACTGCATCAGTATGGATAAGAACTTCTTTTTCAATGCATAATTGGGATATTTTTTTTATTGGTTGAATAGTCCCAACTTCATTATTGCCAAGCATAATTGATATTAATCCTGTATTAGTAGAGATAGCTGCATTTATTTCATCGATAGAAACAGTCCCTTTTTCATCTACAGATACTAAATTATGTTTTATTCCAAAAGACGAAAGTTTTTCTAATACTTTTAGAATAGCTGGATGTTCTATTGTATTTGATATAATATGATTTTTCTTTTTCCCTAATCTAGACCATAAAACTTGATTATTAGATTCAGTACCACCACTAGTGAAAATAATTTGATCAGGGTTAGCGCCAATTGCATTAGCAACTTGTTCTCTTGCTTTTTCAATTGTTGATTTTGATTTGCGTCCTAATTGATGAATACTGGATGCATTTCCATAAATATCCTTTTGAGTTTTAATTATTAAATTTAAAACTTTTTCATTGATTGGCGTAGTTGCACTGTTATCAAAATAGTACATTCTAGATGATGATTTTTTATCCAAAAAGGTAGGGTCAATATAAATTAAATTATGATCTATAGGTCATTGCGGATAGACGCAAATTTAATTGTATTCTTAAGATTACTGAAAAAAGGAGGCTTACGTTCTTCGAGTCGCTTTGAAGTTAAATCGTGATCATATGAATAACGGTCGACATCCCAATCTATTTCACCATTATCTATAGTCAAAAATGCAACTGCTCCTCGTTGATCACGATCGAATGGTAGCCCCGTTGCTCCCTGGCAAAGAATAGTAAGGTTTTCAATAATTTGATGTCTTGGGACATGAACATGACCATGTACAAATACAACTTTTTCTATTTTAGAGTTTTCCTTTATGACATGATCGCGCCAATTTAAAGCTTCAGTAACAGAAGGTGGTTTATCATCCCTTTTATACCAGGCATGAGTAAACTCAATTAGAACATTATCAACTATTTCACGATGCGCAATTTTCATATTACTACAAAACTCTCTACCTTCTTCTCCTAAAAGGTCTGCTGTCCATTTTTCATTTTGAACAATTGCTTGACAAATTGGGTCATAAGGATCCATCCCCTCAAGTGATGGTAGTTCATCTTCCCAAAGTTTTTCAATTAAATATCTATCATGATTACCTCTAATAAAAATACAATTATCGATAGATTGTAATGTTTTTAAAGTTTTCTCTGGCTCTGGACCAAGCGCGAAACAATCGCCTAAACATATAATTTTATCTATATTTTTTCGTTTATTTATTAACGATAAAGCATGATTTAAAGATGCCAAATTCGAATGAATATCGGTGATGATTGCAAAGGTTTTAGATCTCATAAGCATTGAATATACTTTTTTTACTTTTGGACGGGCAAGTTATAATAATTTATAAATATTACTTTAACATTGGTGAATATTATATATGATAATAAAATTTGGTTTGAATTTTTTATAATAATTAAAAGAAAATACTAAAAATCAAATGAATAAATCATATCCATCTATCTATGGCATTGGGAACCCATTAATTGATATTGTTATTTCTGTATCAGATAAAAACCTTAAAGATTTAGAATTAAATAAAGGAGTGATGCATTTAGTTAATGAGCATCGTCAGAAAGAGATTTATAAATACTTTAAAGGGTTTAATCCTAGATATTTTCCTGGAGGTTCTGCCCCAAACACAATTTTAGCGTGTTCGGGCCTAGGAATACAATCTATTATTACAGGAAAAATTGGGAATGATGCTTTTGGTGATATCTATTTAAAACAAGTTGCAGAGTATGGAGTGATCTCAGAACTTATCCAGGGAGAAGGGACTACGGGGTCAAGTATTATTTTAGTTACACCCGATGGTGAACGTACAATGAATACTCATTTAGGAATGTGTCAAGAATTTTCAGTAGATGATATTAATGAATCAATATTATCCAAAGTATCTTATTTGTACTTCACGGGATATATGTGGGATACTGAATCTCAAAAATTAGCTATTAAGAAAGCAATTCAATTATCAAAACATTATAAAATCAAAATTGTTTTTGATCTTGCAGACCCATTTGTTGTAGAAAGAAATAAAGAAGAGTTCTTAACTATTATTAATAATGATATTGATATATTATTTGCTAATGAATCTGAAATTTCATTATTGCTAGGTTCGGATAATATTGAAGCAATAATAAATAAACTTGTCTTAATAATTGAGAAGGCTGGAATAAAAATAGGTAAAAAGGGGTCTATTGTAATAGATAATGGCAAAATACACCGAATAAATCCCAATTTAGTTCAAGTTATAGATACCACAGGTGCAGGTGATATGTATGCAGCTGGATTTTTATCAGGTCTAGTCAAAGATTTATCTAGTAAAAAATCAGGGGAGATAGGTAGTATGCTAGCAGAAGAAATTATTCAGCAATTTGGAGCGCAGTTTACTTTAGGAATGATGAATGATTTAAAATCAAAATTCTATAATTTATAGCTTGATATAAGATTAACCTAACTCTTGAATGCATAAACTGATTTCTGGTAAATTTGACAACTTAGATAATTTATTATAAGAGGAAAATATGCTGAATAAGAATACACTAAGTCTAGTGAACATTTGTATGATTTCTTTGATTATATTTGCATGTTCAAGTCAAGAATACACAACGGCTAAATTAGCAATACAGCAATCAGATTTTTCAAAAGCAGAAGAATGGTTACCTAAGGCGATGGCTGTAGAACCAGATAACCCTGAAATTCCAATGATGATGGGTGTTGAAATATATGCAAAAGATCAAAAATGGAAAGAGATGATTGAAATGTTTAATCGCGCAATGTCAATAGACCCTGAAAAAGTAATTGAATTACGTGGTGCCTATTTATCTGTAAAAGAAGCTGTAGATAATTATACAGAATTTTACTGGGCAAAAGAATTCAATGTAGGCGTTGAACAATTTAAAAAAATACAAAATGACCCGGATAATAAAATTGAGTATTTAGATAAGGCAATCATGCATTTTAAGAATGCTGTATTAATTAATCCACTTGATGCTAATTCATATACGACTTTAGCAAAATGTTATTTTGATAAGGGTGATAAAGAAGCTGCAAAGGATGCTGTACTTGAAGCTGTAAATAAAAATCCAGAAAGTTTTGACGCTAATTTCAGTGCTGGACAAATACTTGCAAGAGCTGGAGAATCTTCAGAAGTAAGTCTAAAATATTATGATAAAGCTGTAAACATAGAGCCATCTAATAGTAAGGCATTAAGAGAATTGGCATCAATTTATTATGATTTAGGTAAATCAGAAGAGTCAATTAAAGTTTTTGAAAATGCAATAATCAATGAAGATGAAAAAATTGTTAAAGCTGATTTATATTTTAATCTAGGTGTAATCTATAGCGAGATGAATAATTTTGAAAAAGCTGAAGAATCTTTTGATGAAGCATTTTTTCTAAATGAAGAAGATGTAGAAGCAGTTTTAGGAATGGCAGCAGCTTATGAAGGGGTAGGAGATAATTATTTTAATGGTGTAGAAGGGTATGATAAGGATTTGAATCAAGCATCTCGTTGGTATAGAAAAGCTGAGAAAAAAATTAAAGATGTAATGATTATTGATCTTGATAATAAGGATAAGTATCAAAAAAATCTTGATCTTGTCCGGTACAAGCGTGATATCGCTGAGGGTAATTAGATAATAATTATTTTAATTTTTTTCGTTTATTTAGGTATTCTGTAAGGCCGATTTCTAAGTTTTGATTAGTTAATAAGGGTATATAATCAATTAAATTTTGACGGCATTCTTTTTTGTAAAATTTTTGAAGATCAGAAACTAAGTTGGAGTAATTTTCTCGTATATGCCACGGTTCAGTTGTAATCTCTTCCCCAGTTTCCATGTCTAGGAACTTAGTTCTGGTATTAAAATCAAATTCAATTTCTTTTTTATCTTGTATATGAAAAACCAGAACTTCCTGTTTCTTATGTCGGAAATGCTTTAATCCATTCATAATACTGTCTGGGTTATCAAACAAATCTGAAACTAAAATAACTAAACCACGTTTATTAAACCTTTCAGCCATCTCATGTAATACTGGCTCTAGATTTGTATCATCACCTGTTTTATTATCATTTAGCTTAGATAAAATTGTATTTAGGTGGCTTGGTTTTGATTTTGCTGGAATAAAAGTGTCAATTTTATTAGAAAATTGGGCTAAGCCAGCTGAATCCTGTTGATTGATCATTAAATATGAAAGTGCTGCAATTAGAGAGTTTGCATAACTCAATTTTGTAACTGAACTACTATTATATAACATAGACCCACTTGTGTCTAATATTAAGTGGGCACTAAGATTAGTTTCTTCTTCATAACGTTTGACATATAGTCGATCAGTTTTCCCAAATAGCTTCCAATCAATATGTCGTATTTCATCTCCTGCATCATATGCACGATGTTCGGCAAATTCTACAGAAAATCCATGGTAAGGACTTCGATGTTTGCCAACAATATAACCCTCTACAACAAGTCTAGCTCTTAAGGCCATTGAATTAAGCATAGCAACCATTTCTGGTTGTAAATATTTTCTTTTATCAGTAAAGGATGGCATATTTATTCTTTAATTGCATCTAAAAGTTGATTTAAAATATCTTCTACTTTAAGTCCTTCTGCTTCTGCATTAAAATTTGGTAATACTCGATGTCTTAGTACTGGTAATACAAGACTACGAATATCTTCAATATTTGGAGAAGGCCTTCCATCTAAAAGTGACTTGGCTTTTGCACCTAGAATTAAATATTGAGATGCCCTTGGACCAGCTCCCCAATCCACTGATTGTCGAATAAAATCTGGAGATAATTCAGAATTTGGTCTTGTTGATGCAACAATTTTTACTGCATATTCAACAATATTATCTGCCACTGGAACTCTACGCACTAAATCTTGATATGTAGAAATTTCAGTTTTTGTTATGATATTTTTAATATCACTTGTTGTGGTAGCTGTTGTTTTTCGTACAATAGAAATTTCATCTTTTGTAGATGGATAATCGATTTTTAAATTAAACATAAATCTATCTAATTGTGCTTCTGGCAAAGGATATGTCCCCTCTTGCTCTATGGGGTTTTGAGTAGCCAAAACAAAAAATGGTTTATCTAAATCATAAGATTTACCACCAGCTGTTACTTTATGCTCTTGCATAGCTTCCAGAAGGGCAGCTTGAGTTTTCGGAGGTGTACGATTAATTTCATCAGCTAAAACAATATTTGCAAATATAGGGCCTTTATAAAATCTAAAGGAGCGTTTACCAGTATCTTGATCAACATCGATAAGTTCTGTTCCAGTTATATCACTAGGCATTAAGTCCGGTGTGAATTGTACTCTTTTAAATGAGAGATCTAGCACATCAGATAAAGTTTTAATTAATAAGGTTTTTGCTAAGCCAGGGACTCCAATAATTAGAGAATGGCCTTTTGCTAAAAGTGCGATTAGCATGTGATCAAGAATTTCTTGTTGGCCAATAATAACTTTTCCAACTTCCTTAAAAAATTCTTTTTTTGCTTCTGCGAGTTTTTTTAGTACTTGTAGATCTTGATTAATATCATTCATATAATGTATTTATTTTGATTGTATAAAAGGGATGAAAATTAACTTATGGTAAACTTCCTAAAAAGAGTGAATCACTAATTCTTAATGTTTTATTTCCAAAAATGTTAAATGAAAATTAAAATATTTTTATAAAACTATTAGATTATCATTTGACATAACTTTACTGATTAAGAAATTAATGACTATGTTTGAACAAAATCTTTTAAAAGAAAAATATATTATAGGGCAATCCATTGATGATATGGAATCTCTTGCTCAATTTTTTGGTTCAGAGAAGTATAGAGGTGGTCAGTTATTTGATTGGATATATCGTAAACAAGAAGATAATATTACAAAAATGACAGATTTATCGGTTTCCTTTCGCAAAAAATTAATCAGTATTCCTATTCATCCACTAAAATTGATAAGTAATAATAAATCAGATATACAAAAAACAAAAAAATTCTTATTTGAATTAAATGATGGGAATAAAATTGAGTCTGTATTAATGAATGAGGGAAAACGAATTACAGTATGTTTATCAACCCAGGTTGGTTGTGCAATGGATTGTAATTTTTGTGCTACTGCTAAAATGGGATTTTATAAGAACTTAACAGCTGGTGAGATTGTAGACCAATTTCTTCAACTTCAAAAATTAATTAATAAGAAGATTACTAATGTTGTATTTATGGGTATGGGTGAACCATTCCATAACTATAATAATACCATAGCAGCAGCAGATTTACTACATCATAATAGAGGAATAAATATGGGAGCTTGGCGGATCACAATCTCAACTGTGGGTATCGTGCCAAAAATTATTAGATACGCAAAAGAAAAACATCCGTACAAATTAGCAATAAGTCTTAATGGATCAGATAATAACCAAAGGTTGATGACAATGCCAATTACTAAAACTCATAGCTTTGAAGATCTTATTAATGCAGCCAAAGATTATATTTCTATAGTTAACAAAAGAGTAACATTTGAATATGTGCTTATGGAAAATATAAATGATAAACCGATGGATTCTAAAAAATTAAAAGATTTATTAAGTCCGATTAATTGTAAACTGAATATTATTCCATATAATGATATTGATAGTGAATACAAAAGACCAGATAATGATGCAATAGACGCTTTCTTAAAACCATTGAAAAAAGCCCCATTCCCAGTTACTATTAGATGGAGTAAAGGTATAGATATTGATGCCGGCTGTGGGCAATTAGCAATAAATTCCAAATAAATATTATATAATTAAAATGAATATTAGACCTGAAATAAAAAAAATTGAAAAAGATATTATTAACTGGAGAAGAGATTTTCACCGTTATCCTGAATTAGGATTTAAAGAACAACGTACCTCCAAAGTTATAGGTGAATTATTATCATCATTTGGTTTATCACCACAAATGAATATAGGTAAAACTGGTGTTATTGCTGATCTGAGTTTTGGTGATGGTCCAACTATTGCTCTAAGAGCACATATGGATGCTCTTCCTATGCAAGAAACTAGTGGACTCGATTTTGCATCAGTAAATGATGGTGTTATGCATGCTTGTGGACATGATGGGCATATGGCTATGTTATTAGGAGCAGCTAAATCTCTTTCTGAACAATCACATAAATTACATGGTACAGTTCGTTTTATTTTTCAACCAGCTGAAGAGGGGGCAGGAGGAGCTCGCTATATGATTGAAGATGGGTGCCTACATAATATTGATGAAATCTATGGTATACATTTGTGGAATTATCAACCAGTTGGCGAAGTAGGTATCAAAGAAGGTCCTGTTTTAGCTGCAGCTGATATGTTTGATATTACTATAAAGGGTATTGGAGGACATGGTGCAGCACCTCAAGGTACAATTGATACTGTAGTTATAGCATCACATCTAATTCAAGCATTCCAAACTATTATTAGTAGGAATACCAATCCTTTGGAGAGCACGGTTATTACAATAGGTAAAATTCAAGGTGGGCATAATTTTAATATTATTTCTGATGAAGTAAAATTATCTGGTACTGCAAGAGCGTATACCGAAGAGAATCGTCAATTAATTAAGACTAGAATGTTGGAGATTATTTCAGGTATTGAAAAAACTTTTTCTGCTAAAATTTCTTTTGATTATGAAGATGGTTATCCTCCAACAATTAACCATGAAAAGCAGACAAAGAATGTATTAGAAGCATCTAAAAAAGTTGTTGGTGATAAAGCGAAAGCACCATATTTATCAATGGGAGGCGAGGATTTTGCTTATTATCTAAAAGAGAAGCCCGGTTGTTTTTTCTTTGTTGGTTCTGCTCCAAACAAAAATAAACTATTTGAAACGCCTCATCATTGTTCCCATTTTACGATGGATGAAAAAGCTCTACTAATAGGTCCATCAATTTATTTGAACTTGGTAGATAATTTATTGAGTGGTTAAATTTATATTA
>Ga0066865_10000575_pt1 | contig 10088 bp, 10 predicted proteins | sample ETN01SmetaG_2_FD_66433 | JGI IMG/M metagenome (GOLD analysis project Ga0066865, IMG submission 66433) | Marine microbial and viral communities from oxygen minimum zone, Eastern Pacific Ocean - ETNP2014F12-01SV265 | ecosystem: Environmental > Aquatic > Marine > Oceanic ...
GATAAAGGCATCTCTCAAGCATGTTATGATGAAATGAAGCAAGAGGGTTATGACCTCGTGATTTCAGAAAAGGAAATGCAAATTCTAGCAGATGCTAGACGTGAAGAGTTTAAAGACTACATGCGACCATTGTTCGCGTAGCTATGCCACTTTGCAAACTGCACACTTTCCCTACACACAGTGTGCATTTGCATTATAATAAGTACATACACAACAAAACACATGTCAACACTTCATCACGAATCAATCCTTGAATCATGCTTTGATGAAGCATGGGAATCTTTCAGGGTACATAATAAGTTAACAGAGGATGAACTCAACTGGTTAACTAACAACACTCTAGGCACATTAGATGCAATAGAGAAACAAGCACAGAGACTATTTGAGGGTATGTGCTTATGATGAACTATTGGAACATCCCCACATTTTTGAATGATGAGGAATTACATCAGGTCTGGGAGATCATGGAAAATGCCCTAGACCGTGCGGGTTGGGTTGGAACTGCTGATGATGCAGAATTATCAATCAGATTGTATGATCCAAACCTTAAACAAAACATTGACTCTGACACAGAGTATGACCCCGAACCATTTGAACAGGATCACCCTTTCTTTCATGACTACTAATGGATAGAGCATTACTAACAGAACTCAAAGAGTTTTTAACAGAGAGAATGGTTGACAACATGTCAACCAAAGACCTAGAAGAGTATGTTGCAGATGATCTATTCAACTATTTTGATAAGTTGGGTGAGCATGAATTCTTAGAAGAGTGTCGCAACTATTGGGACGATTCCTATGATGAGGTAGTTGCTGACATTGCAGAATACATGAAATGCGACTTCAAGTCAACCAAGGATAGGACAGTTTAGAAACTGTCACCAGCTGCGTTGCAACGTTGCCCCGCCGCTGTATAATAAAAGAGTACAACACACAGAACACCACATGCGTCAAATCGAATCTCAAATGAACAACGCCATCCGTTGCAACCGTGACTTCAGAAAGGATAACACCTCTGTAATTCATGACGGTGGCGATGCTTTTGTCTACCTACACGGCAACCACATAGGCACCGTGAGACAGAATGGATCACTTGAAATTTTTGATGGCGGTTGGCAGTCCAACACCACCAAATCAAGATTGAATGCATTATGTGACGAGTTCGCCCGTGGGTGCGGCGTCTTCCAGAAAAACTGGGAGTGGTTCATCTCTACACGCAGCGGCACGGTTGAATTTGAAGACGGGTACACCTTCGGGTGACCCCTCCCCTTCGGGGGTCCATTACTATTTTTCTATTGTCTCACTATTCCCTTCCATATCTGCCAAAGCTTGGGACAGAACACAGAGTGTCCTTTTATATGGGCATCGCGTCCATGCTTGGTGATATAATTAGTTCAACGATCAAAAGGACACATGCAAACCACTTGGGCAGTTCAACCCGCTAACTGGACAAACTTCGACCAAAACGGCTGCGTATACTGTGCAGACATTGACACAGCATACAAGGTAGCAAATGACCAGCTAAGGTTTGGTGATCAAATGATCTATAGGATCAACAACAACACCAACCCCATTAAGTGGGTGAGGGTATACAAGGACGACGGCATACAAGCTGTGACAGATCAACAACTGTCCCACTTGGTATAGCACCCCCTCCCTCTATGCCCTATAATAAGGACATGACAAACAAACAACTCAAATCTTACTACGGCGGACGTGTCCTAATGAATGACACAGCAGCAAAAGACCCCGCCGTCATCGCAGCACTTGAAGCAATGGCAGCGAGAAATTTTGAACCACTGCCCACACCATGCGGCGGCACTTGGAACATTTCAGACAGACACTAATGCAAACCATTCCCACATTCGATTTCCCACAGTCCCCCATCTTATGGGTTGGGTTCTTTGGCATCATCGTTGCCATGCTCACTCTATACGTGGTGAACGTTAAATACTACGTACATCAGGACAGTTGACATAGTGGCACAGCATGACCCCATCCGTCATGCTCACCCCCTATAATAAGTACATACACAACACACACAGCACATGACTTTTGCATCCTATCAGACCAACACCACAGACGAGACCTACAACGGTTGGACCAACTATGAAACATGGAACGTCGCCCTGTGGTTAGGCAATGATGAGGGTATGTATCGCCTAGCACGTCGCAAGTCTTCCTATGACGAACTCATCCCAACCCTTGAGTGCATCTATGGACAAATCACACCAGATGGCGTGAGATGGATGGACCCCAAGATCAACACAGTTGAAATGGATGAGATGCTGGCAGAGCTCTAGATCACATGACCTAGGCAGGGCACGGGTAGCGGATACCACACCAGAACACGCTTTTAAGTCGAACCTCCGTAAGTCCTAGGGCATGTGTGTGTAACAGTAAGGGGCAGTAAAATGCCCCTTTTTTATTGCCTTAAGGTGCGCCAAGCGATGATGGGACTCCTAACCATTCACTAACCTACAAAAGTATCCAGACGACCGATAAATATATTTGAAAATGGTTTTTCAAAACCATCAAAACGAAAAAATTTTTCCCAGGAAAAAATGCCCCAAAAAGTTGACTATAGCGACTACGATAAGATCCTCAGTAACTTCGATGAGTTCTGCGATGATTTTGAAGTACGAGCTAGTAATGCATTCATGAGAGGAGATCAAAACAATGGAAGAGTTACTGGAGAGATTGAACGAATTGGAGAGAACACTCCTATGGCAGTCAGAGAAGTTGACGAGCCTGGACCAGCGCCTCTCCCAGCTCGCGAATCCGTCGTTGATGTACAAGCGACCAACGGGTGAGGATTACGAGACTGTCGCTCAGACACTAGATTATCTTCACAATAACGTCGAAGGACTCAAAGGAGATCTCGTCAAAATAAACCGAGGAATCAGTAGACTGTAATGCCTAACCTAGCTTCACCAGCAACAATAGACACCCAATCAACAGATGGGAATTGTCTGTACTCAGAAGGACCGATAGGAGGGACTGCAATACCCACAACGGTTGTTGCTAACAAAGCACCGTTGAAGATTGTTGCAGCAGCTCCTAATCCCTATGTGTGTGCATCGATTGCTGGTGCAAAGATTAACCCACTCGTTCCTGCACCTTGTCAATTAGGTGTGAGGACTTTGAGACCTGCGGTGAATACGTCCGTCATTATCAATGGGATGTTACCTGCAGTTACTGGGGACGAAGCTCAGTTATTGTTAGGAGGTTCACCCAGACCCTTGACAGGACCGTTTATTCATCCTAATATACTAATTGGTACAAATTTATAACTATGGCACAAAGAGCAAAAGCAGGTATCAGTGGTGGAACCTTCGTAGAAGCGAAACCAAAGAAGACCAGACAGGGTTCCAGTATGCATACGAAGTATTCTGCGACTTCTAGTAACGCTAAGAAGAAGCGGTATCGTGGTCAAGGTAGAGGATAATTTCTCCGAGCGCCGAAACACCGAGCAATAAATATTAAACATTCCCTATGGAGAACGAAATGGGTAACACCAATGTAGACAAAAGCGAAGAGTTTACTAAATCAGGGATGACCCTTATCACTGAGGTAGAAAGTGATCGCTATATGAGAAAACAGGGTAAAAGGAAAAAGGTTGAAGAAGGTGAAATCTTCGATAATCAAGAGGAGTGGGCGGACGGATTCTGTGGTAAGTGATAAATAGAAACAGCCTTGCTGTGTCTACATGCCCACGTTTCAGACATTTAAAGATCTGAGTATTACTTTTAAGAAGCATCCTGTTACTAATGACTTGGTAACGGTAAAAGACGCTGCAGCTATTCAACAATCAATAGCTGCATTACTTCTTACTGGTAAGGGAGAAAGACTGTTTCAACCTGACTTGGGTACTGATTTAAGACAAATGCTGTTTGAACCATTAGATTTTGGTACTGCAGCAATTATTAAATCTGTGATTAGTGATACTATTGAGAGTTATGAGACTAGAGTAGTCCTTAATGACGTTCTTTGTTATCCCGATATGGATAATAATGGGTATCAAGTTGAATTGTATTTCACTATTGTGGGAGATGACAGACCAGTAGCTGTAGAACTCTTCTTAGATCGTACAAGATAAATGCCATATACACAGGTTGCCAATTTAGACTTTGAAGATATCAAAGTTGCCCTTAAAGAATACCTAAGGGCACAGTCAGATTTTACTGATTACGATTTTGAAGGATCGGCATTATCCAACTTAATTGACGTATTAGCATATAATACGTACTATACGGCGTTTAACACTAATATGGTAGTCAATGAACTATTCATTGATTCTGCCACCTTGAGAGACAATGTAGTAGCAATTGCGAAGCAACTAGGGTACAGACCCAAAAGTGCTACCGCTCCTACTGCATATGTCTCTTTTAATGTGACTTATGGTAACCCAACAACCGATACTGAACTGATTCTTAAGAAAGGAACAGGGTTTATTGCGACTTATGACAATAATTTGTATCAGTATGTTGTAACTGAGGATACAAAAGCACAAGTTTCTAACAACGTAGCTACGTTTACTGATATTCCTATCGTAGAAGGATCACAAGTAGTCAATAATTTTACATATAGTACAGCTTCTAAGAGTCAGAGGTTCATCTTAGACAATAAAAATATCGATACTAACACAATTAGGGTAAGAGTATACCCTACTGGAGGCACTTTTAACGAACCATACCTTGTAGCAGACAATATTTTAGGTGTTGATGGTAATTCAAAGGTGTTTTTCCTTGATGAAGTTGAAGATGGAAGATATGAGATCTTAATGGGAGATGGTGTACTAGGAAGAAAGCTAGAAGATAATTCTATTATTCAAGTATCTTACATGACCACATCTGGTCCTGAAAGTAATGGTGTGAAGACATTTGTCTTTAATGGTGTATTAGAGAACCCTAGTGGTGTGTCTCCTAGCTCTTTTACCACTAACATCACCTCTACCACTGCCTCAGCAGGCGGTGAGGAGATCGAAAGCACTCAGAAGATCAAATATACCGCTCCTAAGGCATACGGCACACAAGACCGTGCAGTGACCGCTCAGGACTATGAAGCAATTGTAAGAAAAGTATATCCAGCAACCAGTGATATCATTATTTTTGGTGGAGAGGATCAAGTTCCACCTGAATATGGTAAAGTTTTCATTGCATTGAAACCAAAAGATGCAAGTTACATCACATCCTTAACAAAGAATGAAATTATTAAGGAAATGAAGAAGTATGTGGTTGCATCTGTCGAACCGAAGCTAATTGATCCTTCTATTCTATATGTTGAGATGAATAGTAAGATCTATTTTAATGGATCTTCTACTGATCAGACAGCATCACAGATTAGAGACAAGGTTATTGGTAATATACAGTCTTACTTAGATACTTCTGATACTGAGAAGTTTAATGGTAAGTTCAGATATAGTAAGATGGTTGGTGTAATTGATGATGCTGATCGTAATATCAATTCTAATTTAACAACTGTTACAATGAGAAAGGATTTCTATCCTTCTCTTAACTCAACCTTCTTTTACGAAGTGTGTTTCCAAAATGAATTTGATCAGGACTGTGATGAACCAGTCTTGTCTACCACTGGGTTTAGGGTCACTGAGTATCCTAATTTTGATGTTTATCTAGAAGATAGATCTGGTAAAATTGTCCTATATAGAATAGATAGCGTAACTGGTGAAAAGGTTGTCCTTGACAGCGAAGTTGGCGATATAGATTATGTGAAAGGTGAATTGATGATGTACGATTTAACTATCATTAAAGGTAGTTTCTTTGATAATCGCATTTCTGTTAGAGTAAAACCCAAATCCAACGATATCAAGGCACTCCGTGAGGTTTATCTTGACGTTGACGTTGCTAATTCCTCGTTCACTGCATATAAAGAGTAAAGTAAATGCCTGCTGTAAAGACTAAGAGAATTTCCACTCTAATTGAATCGCAGCTTCCAGCTTTTATTACTGATGAATACGAACTCTTTAGTAAGTTCGTTCAGAAGTATTATGAAGCTCAGGAAGTACAAGGTGGTACGCTGGACATTATCAATAATATCCAAAAATATGCAGATATAGATTATTATGAACAAAATATTCTTAGACAGTTTGATATCCTGGACGTTAGTATTTCTGATACTGATGATACAATTGTACTACAAGATGCTACGAGTTTTCCAAAAAGAAACGGATACGTAAAAATTGATGATGAGATTATCTTCTATGCTTCTAGAACAGACACAGAGCTGAGAGAGTGTTCTAGGGGCGTTAGTGGAAATACCTCACTAGGAGACCTATACGAGTCTAGCACCTTTTCTAGCACCACTGCAGGGGCACACGCAGCGGGACAGAATGTACATAACGTAAGTAATCTATTCTTATATGCATTCGTAAAGAATTTTGAGAACCAGTATCTAGGTTCTTTCCCTGAAAAGTATTTGAAGGGAGAAGTAGATAAGAGAACTCTTATTAAGAACATTCAAAAGTTCTACAAAGCTAAGGGAACTAAGAGTTCTATTCAATTCATTTTCAATACTGTTGTTGCTAAGGATAGTAATAACAAACCAGAAGTATACAAACCAAGAGATTTTACTTATAAGTCATCAGAATCTGACTGGATTAATGTTTATGCATTAAAATGTAAGGTTGTTAGTGGTGATCCTAAGGATTTAATCGGTAAGAAGGTTATTCAGGCTGCTAGTGCAGAATATGGGTATGCAGACGCTACTGTTGATAATGTAAATCCTGACGGTACAGCAGACAACGAAAAAATCTATAATATTGTTTTAGCTCCTGAGACTGTTAATGGAGAATTTGCTATCTCCACCAAAACTAAGCTCGAGAAATCCCTGTCAGGGACTGCGATCTCAGGGGATAGAATTAACGTGTCTTCCACTATTGGATGGGAGAATACTGGATCTGTATTAATTGGTGATGAGACTATTACATTCAGTGATAAGACTGTAACGCAGTTTATTATTGATGAAAGACAAGCACAAGGAGCTACGGTTCATCCTGTTGGGACATCTGTATACAAACCAGTCACAATTAAAGGGAGTGGTGTAACATTATTAACATTTGGTGTTGTTTATAATCTACATCCACAGAATCCACAACCATATTCTAGTCCTGGTGATGATATTCAAGTTTCTAATCCAGGATTTGAAACTGATGATCCTAAAATTGTAAGGACAGGTACTAATCAAACAAGATGGTTGTTGAATCAAGGTACTGCACCTGTCATTCCAACATTACCATCGGTTCAATCATCTCTAGATCAGTTAACTACTGATGTATCTTCTATTTTTGCAGATGATCAATATTATTACATTACAAGTTCCAGTTATCCATCATATAAGATTCTGGATGGATCTACTGTAAATGAAACTCTTCTTGATCAAAGATTACTTCGTATCATCAGAAAGAAATCTACAAGGACTACAGAAATTTATCCAACTCCTAGAAGAGATGTTGGTATCCTTCTAAACGGTGTTCCTGTCTACGGTTTCAAGGATCATGATAGTATTCGTTTTGGTAAATTAGAAGAAATCAAAATTAATACACAAGGTAGAGGTTATGTAAAACCACCTTTTGTGTTGATTGACCAAGTTCCTAATAAAGCAAGAGCTATTCTTTCTGGTCAGGTTGTAGAAAGTATTGTTGTTGATACTGATGACATCTTCCCAAGAACTCCTGATATCACTATTACTTCTGGTAGAGGTGCAGTAGTTCGTGCAATTGTAACTGGTGGTAAGGTAACAAGTCTTGTTATCGATAATCCTGGTGAATTCTATTCTTCTCCTCCAACTGTAAGAATTACAGATAATGCTGGTAGAGGAAGGTTTGCTGATTATGAAGCAGTTGTTAATACTGATGGAGAAATCACTGGATTTAACAAACGTGGTGAAGGAAACTTCTATAATCAAAATACTGTTAGAGTAGATATCGTTCCTGTTGGTGAAGATGCAACTGGTATTCCTCTGTTAAAAGAATGGAACTTCAATAGATTTAATAAACTAGAAAGTGAACTCGATACAGAGTATGGTTACATTTTCCAGAATTATAATAATGCATTAGAGTATGGTTATGGTCATGTTGCCAATCCCAAAGCTTTACGTGTTGATTTAAACGACAATATCAATAGTGCAGGAAGTGAACCTGCTACAAAAACTCATTCTCCCATTATTGGATTCGCTTATGATGGTAATCCTATCTACGGTCCATTCGGACATCAGGATCCATTAGATTCCACCTCATCTATTGTGAGGATGACTTCTGGATATTCTTTATCTGGAAGTCGTTCCAATGGACCATCGTTATCTCAGTACCCGTTGGGTACGTTTAATAACGATTACACATACACTCACAAGAGTGGCACACTAGACCAAAACAATGGAAGATTTTGCATTACCCCAGACTTTCCGCAAGGAACTTATGCTTATTTCATTACTATTGATAGCGATCAAGTACCGCAATATCCATACATTATAGGAGAGAATTTTTACTCTCTACCTGTAGATAGTAATTACAATTCTAATATCAATCAAGATGATATTCCAAAGAATTCCAAAAAATACTATATTCCTGGTATGCAGGGAAATGGTGAAGGAGTTCTTGCTAAAATTACAGATGTCGTTTCTGGTACAGTTGATGGCATTGATGTAATCAGATCCTCTGATAACTTCTCTATCAACTCTCAAATTTATTTTGATAATAGAGGAACAGAAGGTTCTGAAGTAGAAGCTATTATTTCCTCAGTTAAAGGTAAAGATGTTTCTTACTTAGAAAGTAAAGAAGATAAAGTCGTAAAATTAACTACTATTCAAACTGCATACTTATTTGCTGATGATACACTGAATCAACCATCTTCAGGTGCATCTGGTTCTATCGTAGGTACAGTTAAGAATGATAATACAATTGTACTAAGAAACGTCAATGGTACATTTGATGAGACAGGAACATTCTCTGCTACTATTAAAACATTCAATATTCTTTTAGATCAAAGAAGTTCATATACTAAAGGTGCAACTCTAAGTTTAACTAATGGTGTTGATGCACCTATAGCTAAGGGTGAAGTATTAGAAGGAACAAATAGTCAGAACGTTGTAGAGATCAAGGTTACTGAGGGAACTTGGATTATCAATGATGATTATTTCCTTCAGTCTGATGATCTATTCAATACATCTGGAACTAAGGTTGTAAGACTTACTTCTCTTAGTGATGGATTAGAACCATTTGATGTTAATCAAAGTGTTGCTTTAATCGAAACAGCAGCACCTCATGGATTGGGTATTGGAGATAAAGTAAATATCGATATCAATCCTGATGACACAACTAAAACTAAGACTTATTATCTTAGAAAGAGGTTGTATCAGGAAGCTGTATTAATTCCACCAACTGCCACCACCACAATCGACTTCACAGGTATTGGTCGTTATGAAATCCTTAATGGTGGAGCAGATTATACTGCTGGTACTTACACCAGTGTTGCTCTTACTGGTGGATCGGGTACTGGTGCCACAGCTACATTTACTGTATCTGATGCTGGTATAGTATCTGGTATCCAAATTCAAGATGCTGGTAGTGGATATGCAAGAGGAGACTATCTTGGAGTTGCCGATGAAGATCTAGTAAGATCTGGTGCATCACAGTCTACTGCAAGGTTCCAAATTTATGTTGGACATGTTGGTGTTCCTGCTGGTGGTACAAAAGTTACAGTTAAGAGTGCATTAGGATTTGCTGTTGGTGATTTAATTAAGATTGGAAACGAAGTATTAGAAATCCTTGGAATTAATGGTAATGATCTTTCTGTAGCTAGGGGAAAAGAAGAAACTGTAGATGTAGATCATTTTGATGGTCAAGAAGTAGTGTTATACAATGCAAGGTATAACTTTAACAACAACTTCCAAATTTTCTCAGGTGCTAATTCTGGACGTATTCAAACATATGATCCAGTAACACACAAAATTGTTATTTCTTATCCATATTCAACTATAAAGGAAAATGCAAATCAAGTTGTCTTAAGTTCTAGTTTCTTTGATAGTAGTAATCCTCAAAGACTAGTTTCTGTTAAATCTTCACAAGAGCTTAAG
>Ga0066865_10000587_pt1 | contig 10025 bp, 11 predicted proteins | sample ETN01SmetaG_2_FD_66433 | JGI IMG/M metagenome (GOLD analysis project Ga0066865, IMG submission 66433) | Marine microbial and viral communities from oxygen minimum zone, Eastern Pacific Ocean - ETNP2014F12-01SV265 | ecosystem: Environmental > Aquatic > Marine > Oceanic ...
AAGCATGGTCTATTGGCCCTGCAAGATAAACTCGGTGGTTGTTCAAACGCCCTTTAACCTTCTTGGTAGGGCAAGGCTTTTCCATCAATTTGTCAATGACTTCTTTGCTATCTTCATCAAGATTTAGCGCATCATCATTCCTAACCATAGACGGTCATTTTCCTATGGCCTTAATAAAGGTTCATGTTCGCTTGAGAATCCCATAACAAGACGCAGAAAGGAACAATCCACCCACTACGAGGGAGATGGCCTCCATTCTTTCCAATCTCGCTCGGTCTTCACTACGAGCAAAGCGAAACACACCATATCCAAAAGCACCAAGTCCTATCAGCGCACCTGCGATGGTGACTAACTCCCCATGTTGGAGAATGACTTGCTTCATAATAACCAATCCTCTCACTTGTTATCTAAGCATTCCTTTTTGTCTTCAAGACCTCAAGTGCCTCATCGTAAGATTGAACCTGTCCTGTGGAAACCATTTCCTCAATTTCGCTCAAGGCTTCGCTGATTTGTTTTCCTTGCACATTCAATTGCTGAATGACGAGTTTGGCAAAGCCCGGAGGTCTATTTCCTGTTTTAGCCTTCTGTGCGTTCACTTTGTCCGTAATCTCATCAATTTCGATGAGCCTACGCTTCAATTCATCGTGGCCTCCACGCCTAATTCCCATCATGTCGCCTTTGATAACTTGCACAAGAAGTGGGAAGTTTTCGTTGTTCCTCATAGCCGAAACCTTCATCGGTTTCTTCATTTCCCAAAACTTGCCTAAGTGATGGTCGGTAGTCCAAGCAATCGCTTGTAATTCCTTCTTGGAAAACTCAAACGGGCCGTTTTGGTTGTTGTAATTCTCCAAAACCAATTGCGCCCCTTGCTTATCGTGTCCATAAAAGGTGTGATAACCGTTGTCTTCATCCCATTCTGCCGTTTGAGGCTTGGCTATGTCGTGGAAAAGCAAAGCCCACGCACCTAATTCTGTGCGGTTAGGAATCTTGGTGAACTCCTTGAACACTTCGATGTAGTGATTGTAAAGAGTATCTTCGGGGTGATAATCGAGTTTGTGGTGATATTGTTCCATGTTCCTAAATTGAGGCATAAGAACAGGTAAAATCCCTGTTTCCATCAATGATTTGTAGCCATTTGGCTCAACGAGGACTTTTCCGATTTCATCACGAAGTCGTCTGCCCGACAAAGTGCTAACCAAATCGGCATTTTCCACGATAGCATCATAGGTTTCATCTTCGATAGGAAGTCCAAATCGGACGGAAAAGCGAATCGCACGAATCATTCGGAGAGGGTCTTCAACGAATCTTTGGGTCGGATTGCCTACGGCACGAATGACCCCGTTCTGTAAATCCTTCAATCCGCCTTGTGGGTCAATCACGATTCCATCAACAGTCATTCCCATTGAGTTAATCGTCAAATCTCTTCGGGCTGAATCTTCTGCGAAGGTTTTAGCAGGGACAAATTGCCCTTTGGTTCTATCCCCTGCGTAGCCCAATTCTTTTCGGAAGGTAGTAATCTCTATGGCTTCCTTTTCATTCGGAATTGTGACGAGGCTTGTTAGATTCAATACCGACTTTTCAGCCTGTGGGCCAAGCACATAACGGTAGCCCTCCAATCCATCAACGACCTCTTTGACTTGAGCAGGTGTAGCGTTGGTTGCTAAATCGTAATCTTTGGGTTCAAGTCCCAAAAGTAAATCCCGAACTGCGCCACCAACAACGAGAATAGTATAACCTTCTCTATTGAACGCCTCCATCAATCTTTGGATTTCCTTTGGTGGCAGGGGCAATTGAGTCCACTCAACCGTTTCAAAAGGAGAGGGGTCATTAGAAGGGGCATGAGTTTCCCAATCGGAAATATCCTCCCAACCTTCGGCTTCAAAATCTTTACCTTCCGACAACCCGATTACCCCACAGCCAAGACGCTCACCCGCATTACCTGTTAATAAACTTTCTGCATCGCCACCCTTTCCTAAATCATCTCGGTCTTTGTGAACGATAATCATACGACCTACGATACAATTTGGCAATCCCATGTTGAGAGAAATAGAATCGGTGCTAATACGACCTTTGGAAACACCATCTTTGGACACAATGTTTCCCAAATCGCCTAAATGTCGGACTTCGGAATCTAAGCCACCATGTTCTTGTGAATGAGGGTTGAAATGAGCGCAAGCCGATTTACAACCTTCGGTTAAATCGCCATATTCGTGAACATGAAATCCGTGTTCGCCATCGTCAAGATGTTGAATGTCGTAATCCACATGAAGTGTGTTTCCATCTTGTGTGAATCTTACTACGCCCTCGACCTTTTGGTTCGGGTCGGGAACGAGAACCGCCACAGCATGATTCATATTTTGGGACTTTCCGATAACGATTTCTGCACTTTTAGAAACGAGTATTTCACCTTTTAGCCCAAATCTCCGTTTGTAATCGTCAAAAGAGGATTTAAGACCGGGCTTGTTCCATAAAATCCATCTCGATAACGAACCTGCGGTGGTTGGGTCTTTCCAATCTTCCTTCGTGCTTGTAGTCGTTCCGCCACCATGTCGCTCAAGGTATTTTTCCATTCTTTCCTTATCGTCATGTTTGGTGTAATCGCTTGCGCCTCTTTGTCCAAAGTGCGTAGTTTTCATTTTCTTGCCTTCGCTATCCTCAAAAACTGCCGTCAGTTTCTTTTCGGGATTGGAAGAACGGGAAATTGTGACTGAATGTGGTTTTTTAGAAGATTCGGATTCAAAACCTTCTTTTTTCAAATAATCCTTTTCATCTCCGATGTGAATTGTAGGCATTCCACTATCTTTGTAATCTTTTTCACAATGCTTACAGTATAATTCAGCATGACCATCATTGTAAATATCCAATAATTTTAATTTTAAGCGACCATCTCCACAACCTTGACAATACAACCCTCTTTCTATTCTCCCTTTTGCTTCAAAGGTTTCCGCACGGTATTTCTTAGTTTTCTTAGCAATTGATTTAGGTTGGTCGCTAAACTGCTTTCCTTTCTTCATATCTTTGCGCTTTTTCGCACTTGTTTTCTTGTATTCTTCGTCAGTTAATGCTTTGATAGCCTTTGCAGGTAAATACCTTTCACCTGTCTTACTTGACTTCTTACCACTCTTGGTTCTCCAATCTTGGTCGCCCCACTTTTTGAGAGATTTTTGCGATTTTGTTCGTTTTGAGGATTTATATGGCTTTTTACCCTTCCCGGACATCTCCTTTTCGTAATCTTCGGCTAATGATTGGGCTTTCCGAGCAGACCATTGACCCGCTTTTGTTCCATCTTGAGCCTTAGCAAGAATCTTCTTGAAAATACGGTTTCGGACTCTTGCCCCTTCTTTACCGTAAGTTTTCTCATACCTTTTCAAACGGGCTTCTTCCTTAGAGTCAGTTTCCGCTTGATACAATTTTTCTAACAATTCATCGTTGAAAAAGTCCTCATCTTGACTATACTCAATTATTTGTCGTTTTTTTTGAACCTGCGGCACATCATCTTACCGCTTCGGGGGGATAAACCGAAACCTTTCTCGACAGAATCAAATACATTCGGTTGTTTAACCATCGAATCGGCAAACCTTTTCATTTTTTGCGGTTGGTATTTTTGCACACATTGATAATGGATTTCTTCGGCAATCTTTCGTCCCTTTTGACTTCCCGAACTCATATCATAGATTTCTTGAGGAATGTTGTCATACATCTTGCGAATAGTGGACGGTCTTGGTGTGTGCCAATAGTAATTTATGACTCCATCATCTCCTTCTCTTGGCTCAAGAACTTGGAATGTCATTCCTTTTTCGATTTTCTTCCAATCCCACCCCCACTTGCTTTCTCCATAATCATTACCCCACCTAACGAAATTGGCCTCGTTAATTTGGGTAGTTAATTGTCCCTTCTCCCTATACTTGCCCGAAGGGTTGTAATCTTGTTTCAAAGACATTTGGCATTGGAAAATACCATTCTTCACGACACTTTGAAACCATGCAGGGTAGGATTTAACCCATGTTTCGGGACTCTTGTTGAAACGGTTAATCGAGCGTTGGGAAACAAGGTCTTGTAGCGAAAGTGTTCCCAAGTGGAACAGACACATTTGAGCAAACGGCATCAATTCTTCGGGGACTGATTCTAAAGGAGTATGCCAATCTATGTTAATATCATTGTCAATAACCTTCAAAAGCAAGGTTGGTTCAATACCACCACCTAAGAAGTAAATCTGTGTTTCTCCCGGCCTTGAAAAACTAACGCCCCTGCGAATACCCTTAGCCTTCGCATCTTCTGTGGTTCTTTCAATTGCAGGTTGATATTGTCGAGCCAATTGTGGCCCTGCTTGAATAGCACCTGTGGAAATCAAATACTCCATAAAACCATCGGTTTGAATCTTTTCGGGTTCGGCAATATCTTCATTATACCAACCCAACAAAACAGGAGTTAGATTTCCTTTGTTCACATCGGAAAATCTCTTCCACTCATCACTCTTAGGGGACTTTGCCATCGCTATCCATTTACGATTCCATCGAGGTCTGCCTTTGGGCTTCCACAAGTGAATGTGATAACCTTCTGTCCCTGTTTTCCCTCCGAAATCAATGTAATAGTGGGCGAAATCATCAGCATTCGGGTCGTCCGTAAGCCACCATTCGGGTTTAGAATAGCCTTTGGATGAATCCCAATCACCATCTGCATCTGTGAAAGCAGGTTCAAATCCTCTTGTCCAAGACAAACGGCTTCTTCTGCGGGCTTTTCGGTCTGCCGCAAACTCGGCTGCTAAATTGAGGAAGTTAGAGGACTCTCCTTCCCTTACTTCAACGATTTCCCATTCTTCTTCATATTCGGGTTGCCAAGCCAAACTATCCCATGCTGCGTCTTCATCATCAGCAATAATAGTCGTGATGGCTTGGTTTTTGAAATCATACTCCGCATCTAAGTCAAGTGCTTCTTCGACTTTCTCATTGTGGAGGATAGCCCAAGCAAGACCGCCTACAACGGCTGTGCTTACCGTAGCCGACCAAAAGTAAGGCTCTTTGAAGGACTCTTTATCGCCAAGAGTCATAGCCCCAATTCCGAGTAGTCCTGTGGTGACTCCCGCAATCATAGATGAACGAATGAGGCTCATGGTAATTGATTGCACTTCTTGTTATCTAAAACCTATTATTCTTCTTCATATTCGGGTATGACGATAGGTTCTTCGTCTTCTTGTAATCTGCCTTGCGCCCTCTTGAGGTCATTCTCGGTCTTGTGTTGCCTACGAATAGATTCAATGTATTCTTCTTCCTCCGCATTCCAACGGTCAAAGAATCGAGAGATAGCCATGTAAGCAGGCCCACTCAAAATACCGAGAACAGCGATGTAGGCTTCAATGTCTTCTCGGACTTGGGCATCCACGAAAGCAGTAGTAATCAATTGATATGAGAGAATCATAAAGGTTAAGATTAGTGGGACGGAAACAAGAGCCACCATCAAGTTATTGTAAGTAATCCGAATATCCCAATCTATTTTCGCCATTTTGTCACCTACTGTGTTGCTGTTTCTTCATAATCTATGGACTCAATTCTCGATTCAACCATTTTTGCTCAATGAATTGTTGGTTGCCGTCAGCATCTTCCCAAATCGCATACCAATAGAAATCATAATGAGTCGTGTTTTCCACCGTGAAGTTATCCAAAACCAAAGTCCGAACATCGTCAGCATAGCCTTCAATGAAATACAATTGCGTAGTCCACTCTAACGGCCCTGTTCCATTAGCACCTTGATTCGTTTCGTTAAGATGATACACCAAGAATTGAACGCTTACATTGTAGCCTTCAAGGTCATTTTCTTCATATCCACAATCAAGGTCAAAGGCAACGGTAGCAGTAGTGTTGTTAGTCGCCAATTCAATACCAAATAGGTTAATTTCACAAGTTTCGGGTTCTTGTTCCACAATATCAATTCCCCAAAACCAAACCTGTTCCAAAATATCGCTATCCAATGAGGCGATAATGGTTGGTGTCCAAGAATTGCCTACGGCAACACCGTCAAAGATATGGGACACATCTATGTATTCTTCATCTCCGCTTACAGTTTGCCAATGGGAATAATTTGCATCATATCCATTTTGGAACAATTGAATATCAATCTCAATGTCCTCGCCTTCACAATTACTTGGAACGACTCTAAATGCGACTAAAATAGCGTCTTGTTCCGCATCATCACTTACATGGCCTCGATAATGATTGTGGATTTCCACATCACAAGGGTCTTCGGGTTCGGGATATTCACACGATTCATCATCAACGGTGGCTTCGGGATTGTAATTGTCGGCTTCGGAATCCATGCAACCATAAATCGGGTCTTCCACTTCGTCAATAACAACGGAGTTAGATTCTCGCCATCCACTTTCATAAGGTGCATCATCAGCGTTAGCATGAGCATATCTTACCTTGACTACCCAATCGTCACCATCGGGAAGGTCGCTCAATTGAGCCTTGCCTTGCACACGCATGAAGGAATCGCCTTCGGGTTCAATCCAAAAGACACCGAAATGGACTTCACCATAGTCCAAATTATCATGCAATTCTCCCCCATTCCAAATCTCCATCTCAATTTCAATGTCTTGACCGCATCCTCCCATGTCGGAGAACACTAAATCAACAACCAAGTCATTACCTTCGGTAGTTAGCATAGGTTCATCTAATTCGGTTTGAGGATAGCAAGTATCATCGAAAACTTCGTGGGTTTCGGGAGAATCCCAATTCCAATTTGAGCCATCGTATGTTTCAAAAGAGAAGTGATTTCGATACACTCCCGGTTCTAATCCCGTAAATGAATGCTGAATCTCGTAATTATGCTTAAATCTAATGTTCTCCCACTCGTCTTCATCGTAGTATTCGTTGTCCTTGATGAGTTCAACGGTAAAACGACCTTCCATTTCATGCGGGCATGAATTATCACCAAAGTTAGCACGAATTACCAAGTGGTTTTCGTTATCCATGAAAGAGGTATCACTCCATGTCCATTGACAATTTACAGGCGGGCCACCGCCACCACCGTTATTATCATCCCAATAACAAGAACCATCATCCATAGTGGCTTCCACCATGTAGTTTTGAGCATCGGGGGCTGTGCAACCATAGATTTCATCGTAATAAGGGTCGTAATGGTCGTCTTCTTCGCTCTCCATCACATCAATGATGCCAAGAGCCTCAAGACCCCCACCCGTCAAGAGTAGGAAAAGCGGAGTCATTGTAATGAGCAATTTCTTGATGTTCTCGGACTTCCTTTGAATGGACTCGATTGCCCTATCCACAATGTCGCCCTCAAGGGTCGTTTCGACTTTCACTTCTGTTGAGTTTTCACCACCATTGAGAACCTTGTTTTCGGAAACCTCTTTGTTGATGGATTGGACAGTCGTAATCAGTTCTGCCGCTTCTTTTAACTGCGTCACTAAATCTTTACCTTTTGCATCTTCATTGGAGAGATTTACGATGCCATCATCAAGAAGGTCAGCGAGAACATCTTGTTCGTCCCTGCCTGTGGCTTCCGCTACGATTTTCGCCTTCTCCACCAATTCGGAAATGTCGGCTTCGTCCTTTCCCATGTATTTAATTGGTTTGTCCCATTATCTAAGGATTCTTAGTGGTTGTTTCACCCTCATTTTTCATGCGAACAATCGAAATCGCTTGAGAAACCTCTTGCGGAGTAGCCTCATTAACAGGTTTTCGTGTTCCATCCTTAAAAACGAGGATATAATTTTCGTAAAAGTTCGCCTTGAGGTTCGCCATGTATTCAAGACCCCCTACCTGCTATTTATACTTTACGAATTATCCCACGCTTCAATCTCTTTTCTATTGTCGGGTTCTTCTTCTTCGGGAGGGTTGCGAGGGTCGAAACCAAACTCGTCCATAAAATCCTCAAGTCCCATCACTCGCATATTTGGGCCATCATGGACACGGACTTCCTCTTGCGGGTTGAAAACTTGTTCCTCAAAATGATGGAAACAGTCGTGGAAGTCCGATAATTCACGACCCATCATGTAAATGCGACCCGAAATGCCTAACAGCATAAAAATCACGATGGCTTCAAACCAATACTCCCACATAATCTTCAATTATACGAAGGGGTATATCAATGCTAATAATTCGGGATTTACAAATCTAAAATACTAATTTCGCACTTCGTCCCGGTTTGAGCAGCCTAATTTTTGTCAATTTTGACAGATGAAATCCAACCCATTCTTCGCTCAAACTTTTGACGATATTCGGATTTCCACCCATGACATTCTTGTTGGCGTTTTCCGATTGCCACATTATGACGAGGTTTGTAGCCTTTATTTTCGCCTGTGTAAAACAAACGGGAACAATCGGGACATTCCCATGACTTTTCTAAACAGGCTTCACAAATGAAACCTTTTCGACCACTCCACCGAATTGGTGTGTCGGTAGCAGGGTTTTTCATACAGATTACGCAAACCACGCAGGTCGCCTCGTTGGTATCTTATTCCATTGTGGGCCTTTGCCTTTATTCATGTAGCCTTTTCCGTAGCGATAATACTTGCGATAGGAAGCCACTACATCTTGCCAATTTGAGCCTCCTACTTTGTATTCAAGACCCATGCACTTGGGCGGAACGGTCAAAGAACCTGCGGGAATGTATTGCTCTCGTAAATCGGCACAACGCATCAAGATTTCTTCGCTTTTGTGAAACTTGCCATACCTTGCGGTGTATTCTCGGCATAGTGCCAATGCGTGTTCTAACAACCACTCGAAATTAGCAAGCGTTTTACCTGCCCAAATCGTTGAGGGGTGTTTAGCATGAGTAATTCCATAGATGTAAGTTTCACCGTCATATCCATGTTGTCTTAGCACGGTGGATAGCATTTGTGCGCTTTCCAAAATCATTTTGATGGAGTGCCTGTCGCAAGCCATCTTTGCCGCTTCTTCGGGGTCTGCCGACAGGAAAAAGATGTTCATAAGCCATTCTTCATCAAACGGCTATTTGAATCTTCGTGCTTGAATTGTTTCATAAGCCAATTTGAAGACAAAAGCGGAGAAGATGCTAATAACTAAGATGATTGGTAAAAGATTGACCCAATCCATCAGTATTCCCACCTGTCGGCCATCCTTTGAATCGCTTCTTCGGGAACACCGTGAGTGTTGCGCTCGGCATAAAGAGGAATGTCCTCTTGCTTCCAATCAACGCTGATGATTTGGACTCTAAAATCGTTGGCTTTTGCCGCCTTGATGTAGTTTTCATACTCCCAATGTTGAGTGTTGGTGTTGTCAATGATACAATGAGCCTTAGAAATAACCTGTGAATGCTTTTGCATCCATTCGGTAGCCAAACGGAGGTTTTCAGCATGGTTCACATGAAGGTCAGCAGGGTTGAATTGATATTCGCCATCAACCATGAACCTATCGTCTGTGGAGAAGATTGCACCGAATCCTGTTGGGAATGCACCCGACATAATATGTCGTGCGAGTTCCGATTTGCCCGTTCCGGGAAGTCCTCTTAGAATGTAGCAGATTTTAGCCATAATTACTCACACGCCACGAAATCCAAAAATACATCACACATACAATCTTCGGAGGGTTCGCCACAAGGGGCGCACATACCTTTCTTAGCATCTTCTTTGATTGCCTTATCTCTTGCTTCTGCCGCTTTCGCTATTTTGTCGAGGATTGATTTCGCCATGTTATTAGCGAAGAGAATTAGGTTAATAAAGATTTCGGAGAGGGTGGAGGGGCGAGTGCAGGTCGGATTTACACCGAATCCTATGATGTGAAGGTCGGAGGATAGATGGGAAATATGACAAACCCATAGATAGAGGAAAATACCTTCCAACGGACACCCGCCCCATCCTTTGAGAAAGATGGGTGAGGCTGATGGCGGGATTCGGGGGCTACCCTTGCCGAATGTTGTCCCATTGAGAGGTCGTGGAGAAGTGGAGAGCCATGTTGGAGTGGTGTTCTGTCCGATTGGAGAGTCGGCCATTACATCGCAAGGGATGGATTGCATTAACTACGCACTTAACTTCGTTGGGTTTAGACGGG
>Ga0066865_10000597_pt1 | contig 9993 bp, 9 predicted proteins | sample ETN01SmetaG_2_FD_66433 | JGI IMG/M metagenome (GOLD analysis project Ga0066865, IMG submission 66433) | Marine microbial and viral communities from oxygen minimum zone, Eastern Pacific Ocean - ETNP2014F12-01SV265 | ecosystem: Environmental > Aquatic > Marine > Oceanic ...
TGGTTCGAAACTTACTGGAGCAGGCGGGGGAGGTTGCATGGTTGCTCTGACTGATAATCCCACTAGAGTTGCTCAAGAAATTGAATTATGTGGAGGTAGGCCATTAATCTCAAAATTCGGTTCCAGCGGAGTTTTTATCAAAAAAACAGGGTAATAAATAGTAAATTAATTCGTTTTCTTGACAACTATTCTTTATAAAGTAAACATAAGTGCGAGCGATATGCTTAGTGACGAAGAACGCCTAACTGTAGTAAATGTGGTCGCATCAACAAGAGTCGCGGAAGAACTAGATCTTCCAGATATTGCAATTCAATTGAATTGTGAATATGAACCAGAACAATTCCCAGGAGTTGTTTACAGAGTAGTAGACCCAAAACTTGCAATACTAATGTTTAGATCCGGTAGAGCAGTTTGCACCGGTGGAAAAAATGAACAAAATATCCATACAGGGATTGAAAGAATGACTGCTGATTTAAGAGCAGCAGGTATTGATACATGGGACTTGAAAGATGTTGAAATAGAAGTACAGAATATGGTAGCTACATACTCACTTTTCTACCCTGAAGATTACTATGGGACCGCTAGAATGGATGATAACAACACACGTGTGATTGATTTAGAGGGTGGAGGAATTAGAGCTGCAACAGATGAAGAAGTTGAGGCAAATGATTCAAGAATTAGAGGAATTAGAGAAGGAGAACCTCTTGCAGCATTACCAAGAAAATTAAATCTAAATAATCTAACATTCCACCTACCTTTTGATAAGGTTGAATATGAACCAGAACAGTTCCCTGGACTAATCTACAGATTAGATTATCCTAAAGTAGTCTGCTTAATTTTCGGTAGCGGAAAGATGGTAATTACTGGTGCAAGACACAAAGATGAGATACTTGAAGCAGTACAGTTTATACAAGACGAACTTGCTGATTTATTGTAAGAAAATTGAGAATCATCAATCGCGAGATTGATGAATGTCTAACTGCGCGAGAGCGCTATGCGCTCTCGGGATACAGTGACCTATTCGTTAGTATTTTTATTATTGATTTCCATATTTTCAGGTATTTACGTACCGGAAAAACATTTAGAGTTAGATGAAAATAATGATATGAAAATTGAATCAATATCAAGAAATAATAATTTAATAGATATTCCTGCATGGAAAATTAATGATAGATGGAACTATAATGGCTATCTAGATATGGTAGATTTTATCGTAGATTCGGGTGTAAATACTGACCTACAGACATTGACTGGAACTCTTCAAAGCACTGTAACAGATATTTATATTACAACAGTTGATAATAGTTCAAGCCTAGTTTACGAGGTTCAATCTCAAGGTTATTATGAAGCAAATAATATCAATTTAGATGGTCAACCTGGTGACTTAGAAGTGAATATGGATACAGTTTCAATAATTAGGGCTTCAGATTTAGCAACTGTCTCTCAAGAAGCAACAATAGATATTAATTTCTGTAGAGATTTTTTGTGGTGGTGTATTGATGTCTCAGTGGGAACTTTAGAAGTTGATCAAAGTTATTCTCCACCATTAGAGGGTTATGATTTCCCACTATCCGTAGGAGAGTCATGGAGTCAAGATTATACAGCGACTACAACTTATGATGGATCTAGTGATTATGTAGACATTCCTGAAGATACAGTTTCACAGAGAACTGCAAACTACGAAGTAGTAAGTCAAGGATTCTCGGGAGTTAGTTATGCTAGTTGTGCGATTTCTTACAATATCTCTAGTACAAATTCAGATGGAGAAGATACTGGTTACAAATGGTTCTGCCCTGCTGTGAGAGGTGACGTAAAAATGGAGACAATTGAAAGTTTAGGGTTCACGGCTGTTCATTCCCTTTCTTCTTATCAAGCAACAAGTAGGCAAAAGGTCATCAATATTGATGTTGAGTTCCCTTTGTCTCCAATTGATATGGAAATATCAGCTTGGGTTAATGTTAGCAATAGTAATGGCAATCCTTTAGCAAATGAGCAGTTACAATTCAGGTACGAGATAGAAGGAGATATTCAGACTATTACTACTGCATCAAATGGTAGTGCTCATGTTACTTTCAATACAGGGACATCTGCAGATAATTCAGACTCAGGAGATGACCTTGGCAGTCATGGAATCTTGGCATGGATTAACTCCGCAAATCCTCATACAGGTGCAAGCACTGTAACGATTGATCCAAATGTTTATGAAATTGATTTATATGTTAATCAAGATGGAGTTTCTGTAGAAAGAACTCGAGAAAACTTAACACTGACTTTGGATGAAAATGTTGGTTTTAATGCAATAAGAGATGATTCAATCACATTTAGTATTCCTGTGATTAATAGGGGGCTGAGAGTATCTCCACCAACGGTCCTTCAAATCGAGGGCCCTGATGGGACTTTCACGAATGCCAATATACCTGCACTTTCAAGTCTTGAAGAAGCAAGAGTAGAGGTTTCTTGGGCAGTACCATCGAATCAACCATTTGGCGACACTGTGACTTCATTTAATATTAATATTGATGATGGAGATACTACAAACAATGATGGAGAGTTCATACTTTTCATAGGTTCACCTCCAGTTGCTATATTATCAATGGTAGAAGAAATATTAACTCTCGATGAAGTATCAATTAGCGGAATAAATTCTTATGATCCAGATGGAGGAGATTTCTACTGTACATTTTCTTTAGAGAATTTAGAGGGAAATATTGTTTCATCTGAAGAAGAAGACTGTATTTACGAATATGTCTGGGATGATGATGGAATTTTTACTGTCAACATGGTAGTGACTGATGGAGAGAATGATTTTCATTCCGTTAGTAGCGATATTACTGTGCTAAATAGAAATCCTGAAATTATTCTAGAAGCAGAATCTGAAACTATACCGGTTCTTTCTCCGATAACATTTGAGATTACAGATCGAATAGATTTAGACACACAAACACCAAATGCTCCCGTAGATATCATCTGGAATGCTCCTTGTGAACAAGGTACAACATTAGGGATAAAATGTACAGTGACTTTAGATCAAGAAGGGCCATATACAATCCAAGTCGATGCTACTGATGATGATGGGGCGACAATAACGGAAGAATATACAATACAAGTTACCAATATTGCACCATACAACCCAGAATGGGAGGTGAAATTCGAGGGTAACAGACTCATCCCGAACTCATTTGGACTTTACACTGTAAATGAAGGAGATCAACTTACAGTTAGAGGCTGGGCTCAAGATTCAGAGAATGATATGACTTCATTGAGGCATGTTTGGGCACCAGATGCTGAAGAAAAACCGGATTTAGAGATCATACAACAAGATACGGCGATAAGTCAAATTGAGGTTATATACGAAACTGACGGGCAACATATAGCCACATTCCAGGTTTTTGATAATGATGATGAAAGTACAGATTTGATGACAGTACCATTTAGAGTAAATAATGTAGAGCCAACCATCAGACCATTTTCTCAGCCTCTTCCAGTTGCGGAGGATCAAAATATAGAAATGTCGATAATAGCAGATGATACCCTAAATGATTTACAAACATTAGTCCCCTGCTACGACTTAGATCCATTAGTAAATTCAGATAATCAAGGTTCGGAAATTGACGATTGTGATATTGAATCATTTAATTTGATATATTCATGGCCGGATTCTAACACAGCACCTGAGAAAATAATCTTTCATGTTACTGATAATGATGGAGCAGTAGCAAGTGCAGAAATAAATATCGATGTAAGAAATGTGAAACCAAATCCTGGAATGACTACTAGCGAATATAATCCAACATCAGGGGATGTGGTTATATTGACAGGAAATGGGACTACTGACTCATTAAATGATATGGAAAATATGATCTATTCATGGGACATGGATATTTCAAAAGATAGTAATGGCGATGGTGATAAAACTAATGACCAAGACATATTAGGGAAAATAGTAGAATGGGAATTTAATGACGCTGGAAGTATTGTTGTACAGCTAACTGTGGATGATGGAGATTCCTCTGACTCAATGAGAATTACTATACAGGTCAAAGAAAAACCATTCTCAGTTACGGCTTTCATTCTGAGTCCAATAGGAATTCTAATAATCGCAGTTCTAATTTTATCAATCGCAGTGTTACCGACTATACTGAAGAAAAGAAATAAAATTGAACATGATGAGTTTAAGGTTCCTTCTAAAGGAACTATTGATGATGCATTTGATGATCCAGAATACGATCCATTTAGTGATGATAGTAAAAAACAAAAAATCAGTAAACAAAGAATCAAGAAAGAACAAAATAAGCCTGATACTAAGACTGATCAATTAGATAAAGACTTAGTTTTAGATAAAAATATTGACACGATATCTGATAATGATTCTGAAAATATAGACTTGGAAGACAAGAATCTTGCCATAAATGAGGTTTTAACTGCCTCGGAGATAGAAGAACTAATTGGTGAAGAGGAATAGGATAGGTCATGGTTAACCTGTTCAAACTACTTGGTTTGCCTGATCCTAAGAAGAATGTAGTAAATGATACTAGAACAAAAAATCAATCTTCAGCAAATCCAGGGCCTAGGTCGAGTTCTAGAGCAGATTTTCATGATTTAGGAGATCCTCTATGGTCTGAAAGAACGGAAAGATTGATCCCTCAGGCTCAAAAAAATGTAGTTTATCTAAAGCCAGATAAATATCAAAGAGTACAACTAGAGGGAATGGAAAATGAGATAAGGAAAGGGAGTATGATTCTAGTTGATTTAACTTCACTATCACATATGCCAACTCAGAAAGATGTTTGTAAAAGAAGAGTAGAGAGCTTGGGGGAAATTAATAACATACCTGTTTTTTCTTTAAATCAAAATGATTCTCTACTAATGATCCCAGGTTTGGGGATGAGAGTAGATACAAAAAAGCATAGATTAGGAATGAAAGCATTAGAACATGAATCATGAGATTGTACTAATAGCTGACTTCAAAGTTCCAATCATCCTTACTGGAACTAGGGCCTAGTTTATTGAAGTTAATTTGCATTAGTTTTTGTATATCACTTGACAGGGAAAACTCATCAGAAGTTATAATTGACTCAACTTGTAATATAGCTAAAGATGCTGAGGCGTCTCCAGGTAAGGGGTGTATTTCCATTAGTTTACAGCGCATAGCAACCATGGCAGATGGTAAAATTGACAAATCATCTTCAATTATCATTTCTTCATCAATTAAATCCCATTCAGATTTATCAATTGGAGTCTTTGTGGAAGTTAATTGAACATTTTTTACTGATTCAAGAGTAGCAGGAAGAATAAAAATCATACATGAAGATCCAATTCCCTGATTCCTAAGGTTTACTAGAGTATCTCGTTCTTTTCCTTCACGATTCTTGGAAAGACTAATTGTAACCATTGGAGGAGAATTAGAAACTACTCCTATCGAAGACATTGGTGCTATATTATGAATGCCTTTGGAACTCTTTGTAGCAACTAATGAAATGGGTCTTGGCATTAGTAGAGATGCTAGCCAATTTCTTCTTTCTTCGTGAGACATCTCTTCTAAATTATGACTTATTCTATTCTCAGATAGACTGGGGTATCCATTGGGATCATCCCGATAATCTCCATCTTCGAGCCATGTATCCAATTCTCCGGATTCTACTTCAGATGCTGAAAATGATGTAAATTGCCTATAAATTTCCCATTTAGAAATTTCTGAAGATGTTTCCCCTCTTGATTTTTTTCTTTCTATTGATGCATCTGCATATGTTACACACCTTCGAAGAAAACGGGAAACTATCTCTCTTCTTTGGGAAATATCCATCTAAATCACTCTAAGCCTAGTTCCTTCACTAATCTATCTACATGACCACTTGCTCTTACGTTATAACCTACAGAGATTAAAGTACCATCTGTGTCTATTACAAATGTTGACCTAGATACCCCCATATACGTTTTACCATAGTTCATTTTTTCTCTCCAAACACCATATAATTGATGAAGTTCAATTTCTGAATCTACAATCAATTCAAACGGCAACTCATGTTTATCTATAAATTTCTGATGAGAACTAGAAGAGTCCTTAGATACACCAATTACTTTGTATCCAGCATTCTGAAGTCTTGAAAAATTATCTCTAAAATCACAAGCTTGTACTGTGCATCCAGGAGTACTATCTTTTGGATAGAAATAAAGTATTACTTTCTGATTAGATGATAATATATCAGAAAGTTTAATTTGATCTCCATTAGTTATTTGAGCATCAAAATCAGGTGCTTTTTGACCTACTTCTAGCGTTACAGGTTCATTACTCATAATACTCGCAGAAGTAATTAGATGATGAATGCTCGTATACTAGCAGCATTCAATAAATGGCAGAAATTGGAGTGAATTGCTATCTAGTTTACAATTACCATCCCTATTGGCAGGTATTTTTTTCCTATCAATTGGTGGGATGTTTGGGAAAAAGAGTTAATGCTTACTTTCTTTAATCATCTTTTTTGAGGAAGCCCAGCCACAAATCAAGCATTCACTTAAATCGTGATTTCTAGCAGGGCAGTATTCTCTTCCGAAAAAAATGATTTGTAAATGTCTTCTAATCCAGGTATCTTCAGGGAATACTTTCTTCAAATCTTTCTCCGTAGTTTGTACATTTTTCCCATTTGATAACCCCCATCTATAAGCTAATCGATGGATATGAGTATCGACTGCAAATGCGGGAATTCCGAAAGCCTGTGACATCACTACACTAGCAGTTTTATGCCCTACTCCTGCCAATGATTCTAAAAAATCCCAATCAGGAATTACTTCTCCGCCACCTTCTATTATTTGTTCAGCCATCTTCTTAAGATTCTTAGCCTTAGTAGGTGCCAATCCTATCTCACGGATTATCTCATGGATTTCATTCACATTTAATTTTGACATTTTTTCAGGGTTATCGGCTCTTAAGAAAAGATTTGGAGTGACTTCATTCACTTTCTTATCGGTAGTCTGAGCAGATAACATTACTGCAACAAGTAATGTATATGCATCTGTATGATCAAGAGGTATTGGTTGAGTAGGATATAATTCATCCAAAATTTTACCAATTTTATTTGCCTTTTCAGAACGTTTCATTATTCCAACTCCGGTTGTTCTCTAAAACCGTAAATGAATGCTAGAATAATTATAGAAAATGGAACTCCATAACATGGACCAAACATAAAATCTGAACTTTCTGGAGCACTTGTAACACCACCTAAGATTATGTAAGATACGAGACCTAATATCATGGCAGGGATTATTGATACTAAAGAAAAAATCAACCCCCTTGTTAAACTCATATCATAATCCAAGAGACTCTTGATGATGAACATTATCAAACATTGAATAGAGATTCTATTTCTGCACCAGACTTTGTATTAAGTATATCTGACCTTTCGAGCCATCCTTTACGTGCAATTTGTACACCATACCAAACATCATTCAGTCCATTTACATCATGAGCGTCGGGGTTAATACAAATTGGAACTTTTTGCTCTTTAGCAAATTTGCACAGACGCCAATCAAGATCAAGACGATAAGGAGAAGCATTAATTTCAATAGCTTTGAGGTTTCCTTCCATATTCAATTCACCCATCCTTCTTATTATAGCATGCATATCTATAGGAATTCCTTCTCTAACCTGCAGAATTCTTCCAGTAGGATGTCCTAGAATGGTGAATGTAGGGTCTTCAATTGCTCGGATTAACATTTCAGTATTCTCAATTTCATCCCTATTTCTCCAACTACCCAAAGCATGTATACTTCCGACAACATGAGAAAATATATTTCTAGTATTATCAGAATAGTCTAATTTACCATCTGCCAATATGTCGCATTCAGAACCGTGAAATAATCTGAAATCTACACCCTCATCGGCCCATATTTGATTTAGTTTAATTATTTCATTGCGCTGATTCGGAACTACTTCACTAGAAATCCCAATTGATCTACCTCCAATATTCAATGTTTCAGAGTGATCCGCAATACCTAGATATTGCCAACCCAAGGATTGTGCAGCCTGTGCCATTTCTTCGAGAGTATTACTCCCGTCAGAATAAACAGTATGATTATGGAAAGCACCTTTGATATCTTCAGGAATTAAGAGTTCTGGGAGTAATGATTTAGATATCGAAGCTGCTTCAATTTCTCCCATATCTTCTCTCATCTCAGGAGGTACCCAATGCATATCTAAATTTTTGTAAATTTCTGATTCATCAGAGCATAACAATGTATGTTTTGCAGCTTCCATGCCAATTGACGAACCTGCTAAAGATTCTGGAAATAATCCAAACTCATTTAATCTAAGTCCTCGATTAATTGCTTCTTGTCTCATTCTAATATTGTGTTCCTTAGATCCAGTAAAATATGCAAGAGTAAATGGGAAAGTTTCCGGGGCAACTATTCTAACCTGAGCATCAATTGTAGCATCACTATTTCTTTCCATTAGAGTATCTGCGAGCCCTTCATCTAGAGCACCATTACCAATTGAATTGGATAACATCTCTTGTTCTAGAATCAGACTAATCTTAGAGTCACCATACCCCTTAACTTCTGCTATACCAGGTAGGCCTAGAATTTCTTGGATCACTTTCTGATGATTTTCTAATAATGAAGATACAACAATATCTAGATCACCAATTGTCTCTCTTCTCCGACGTGCACTTCCTGCAAGTTGTGCTTTCTCAACACCCTCAATTAAAGAGATTTTTTCCTCTAAAGAACGACCGAAAAGTAAGCCAACATCCATTCTAGTTCGTCCTTGATAGCGCCGTAAAAGGTCGATTCCGTCAAAAATCTTCTTTTGACTTTTCTCGCCGAAACCAGGGAGAGATGAAATATGGTCTAGTTCACAGGCTGTCTTTAATTGCTCGATTGATTCAATTCCTAATGAATCATATAATGACTTCACTTTTTTAGGACCTAGGCCTGGAATTCCGACTATCTCAATTAATCCTGCAGGGACTTTATCGTACAATGATTGCATATCTCCCCAGGTACCATGTAACACTGATTCTGTGATTAAACCCCCAATTCCTTTTCCAATACCTTTGACTTGCAATAATTTACCTTCTGAGATTATTAAAAATAAATCTTCTTCCATTGATGATAAAGCTCGTGAAGCATTTTGGTATGCACGTACTTTGAATCCATTTGCACCTGATAATTCCAATAGAACTGCTACTTGCTCCAAAACATCGACTAATTGTGTCTTGCTAAAATACGGTGGCTCATTCCTACGAGACTTTGGCAGTGACCAACCCCCTACCTTTACCATGGCCTCATGAAGGGACCACAGGTCTTGAATGATACCATCTAACATTCGGATTGATTCTCCCCAACATAAACAAATGGAGACCCTATCCTGTGGTCATGGAATTGGTCTCAATTCTAGAAACTGCGTCTATTACTATGTGCGGTATAGCAACTATTTTGTGGATGGCCATAGGAACATTGGCACGTTTTGAAAATGGAGAAGTATTGACACAAAAGATTGTTGCTTCTTTATGCATTATTTCCGCAATAATGCTATTTTTGTTACATTATCTCGGAGGAGAACTGTGGGGTTCTACTAATGTTTCTAGGCCATTTGCAGTAATTGCAGTCATCGTAGCAATTTCAGGAATGATCAATATTAAAGGAAAAGACGTGCAAGGAGAAACAAATCCTCATCAAATAATGAAAATGAGAGCTGCAGAACGAGAGAATAATGATGACTGATTATTATATGCCAAGTTTTTCATCAATAAAAGACCTCATGTAGGCAGGTAATTCTCCATTAACAAAAACTACATCATTTACATCTTCTAACTTCATTAGCGAATAATAAATTTGCATTGCCGTCATCGGCGTAGAACTACAACCAGTGCAACCACCTTCTAGAGATATCATGATTATTCCATCAGTTGTATCAACGACATTTACAACTCCTTCATGCGCATCCAATATTGCCTGAACAGGCCCCACAGATGCAAGAATTAACTGTTCATCGAC
>Ga0066865_10000599_pt1 | contig 9976 bp, 23 predicted proteins | sample ETN01SmetaG_2_FD_66433 | JGI IMG/M metagenome (GOLD analysis project Ga0066865, IMG submission 66433) | Marine microbial and viral communities from oxygen minimum zone, Eastern Pacific Ocean - ETNP2014F12-01SV265 | ecosystem: Environmental > Aquatic > Marine > Oceanic ...
AGTTGCGAAGCACCAAGGTCACTGTCAGGTCTTGACGACCTGCATAACTTTTTAGATGCCTGAGCTTCTAGTTCTGCTTCGTTACAAATGTCAACTATCTTCATACAAATATTTATCTATATTTGTCTGCGGGATTGTCATAACGGTCAGAGTCATCACACAATCTAAATGTTAGCACTTTTCTCGGTCCCTTTGTTGTGTTTACTGATATGTCACCTGACTTGTCAAAGTATTCTATCTTTGTTATCTTTGCTCGTTCATTGTGTTTACCTACACGGATTTCTTGACCAACCTCTAGGTTGATTGCTAAATTACGTAACTGTGTCATTGGAGTCTCCTTCCGGTATTGCTAGAATGCAATAACTCTCTTATTGATATTAGTATTTATTGTAGGCCCCGCTGTAGCCATTTCAAATAGCCTAATTTTAAAATACTAATCTATTCTATGCTAAATATTTTTACAGATATGAATGTTTACACTCAAATAAACGAACCAAAAGACCTAAAAGAGGGTGATAAATGGCTACCATGCCTATCTACAAAGGCAACAGAGCATAGACAAGCATGGGCACAACCACTTTTGATTACACATATTGACGCAATTAAGCACTATCAATACGATATAGTACCATTATTGGATCAGCACGTACATTGTATTGGCCCTAAGACCTACGATAGACTAAAGGATATGGGCTTTACTAATGTTACGTTGCATGGCTTGTATGCAGAAGATATAAAGATCAACAATATGCCTATTACACCTTGCACGTGGTTACACGGCGATCGTTATAGCAAAGACTTTGGAAAATTTACAGGGGTCACTGCTATACAAACCTACACTACGTCACTGAATGAAGCTTCACTATCCAAACTTCAAGAACTGGTCACTGCTAACAATATACCAGACAAAATTTTTGTCTACTCAAGTTTAGTATGTGAGAGGTTGCAGACTTATGGGGCCTGGCCAAAAACTGAGCTCCACCATGTTGAATCCTGCGAACCAAAAGTTGAATGGGATAAGTGGTTGAAAACATTGGCTTTTTACCCCGGCGAAGAATAATTTATCCAAAAGGCCCCGCTGTAAGCACCACCGGCCGATACCAGAAACCTTCCATTTAATGGGCGGTACAGCAGGTAGAGGTGTCTTCCACGACCTGTCAAAAATAATTTACCAAAAGAGGTTGACTTTTCTAGAGCTTGAGATTATATTAAAGTATATGATGACGAAAACAACAATTATTTGGATTGCTTGTGTGGTGTTTTTGGTAGCAATAACTACCAAGGCATTGGCACATGATTCTGAATTAACAATTACAGACAAGGTTAATAATTGGGTTGTCGCAGAGAAAGAAAAAACTATTGCATACCAAAAAGAGAGTTGGGCTGAGAGTAAAGACCAACTTGGTAGAACTTGGGAATCAATAAAGAACCTTTTTCAAAAACAGGCTCAATAGATAACTACTAAAAAGGCAAAAGGAGGCCTACATATGATTAAGAAGTATTCACTGATATTATTACTAGGCCTCTTCACTACAGGTTGTTCAGTCACTACGGCAATGAAGAATCCTAAATACGAATGGCTCACTGGCGGAGATGTCGCCTATGGGGATAAGGCAGGAGACGTATGTTATACCTGCGGAGAAAATTGGACCTTCATTCAGAATCCAGAATTTCATTCACAGAACCAGACAGCAAAAGGCATCAAATATTAATCTTGGGTGAGTGGTGTAGTGGCAACACGACGGTCTCCAAAACCGCAGACTGAGGTTCGATTCCTTGCTCGCCTGCCAAATCTTTTTTAATCTTTTTTTCAAAATCCAATAAAATCAATGGTTTACAGAGGCAGAAAAAGGTTGACTTTTTGATCCGCTGACATTATTATATAAACATAATAAGGAATTAGGCAGAGGGCAAAAATTATGTTAAAAGAACTTATCGCAGAAATCAAATCCAGAAACATTAAAACAAAGGCTTGGGTCGCTGAAGATCCTAAGAACCGTTGGGCAGGTTTATACCCAGAGGACGAAGCCCATTGGGTTGAGAGGGGTATCACTACTCTTGCTGATCTCGAAAGAGATGAGTTGGCCACTTATATATACGAAGGCCACAAGGATGCCTTTGGCACAAAAGGTCGTCACTACGACTTTGACAGCATGACTCTTCAGGAGTTAAAAGATGAGGCCGACTATATTAGTAAGGCCGCGAACGAAACTTATGAGCGAGAAGAAGCTCATAAGAAAGAGTGCCTTAATGAGTTCAAGGCTCTCGTTCAAAAGACGATTGCCAATGGTGCTGGCAATGAGGAAACTGCCTTAAGGTGGTTAAGCCAGGACGAAAAATTTTATCACATCCAAGACATTGAATCTTGGGTTTGGGATTACGGTATTCTTTTTACCGACTACGGTAGAGAGCTTGTTAAAAAACTCGAAGGCATTGTGACCTTCGAAGAATGGAAGGAGGCTGTATAATGGGATTAGAAACTCATTCAATAGTTGAAATCAAGGAAAGGTTTCACAAAGAAGATAAGGCTCTGCCTTATATGTTCTGGGAGCATGGTACCCTATGGATTGATACGAACGACAAGAGCGATATCGATACCATTAAAGACGTGATGGAAACTGAGGTTCTTTGTAAGGATTATAAGACCAGTTTTAATTGCTTAAAAGCGACCAAAACTGAACCTTGGGACCAGTGGGCAATGGATATTATTGCCATAAAATAATGGTAAAATAATGGTTGACTTTTAGATCAACTGAGGCTATTATATATTAGTAGGCTAAAAAAACAAACAGAGAGGCAAAAATGACACAGACACAATTCACAGAAATAACAATTACTCCGGACATGGTTCCAGAGATTCACGAAAAAGCAAAGATGGCGGCGAAGACAGCCGTTCACGATTTCCTTCAAGACTGGAACGAGAAAACAGGTGGCAACGAATACGGCGAACCAATGTATTGTGGTTTTGCCTGGGTTGAACTTCCAGAGATGAAACTTTCAACAAAATTAGGCAAGGCATTTGAGGCAGTAGGTTTTAAGAAGTCTTGGAGCAGAGGATTAACTATGTGGGATCCTGCAGAACACAGAGGCCAGTCAATGGATTGTAAAGAAGTAGGTGCCCAGGCTTATGCTGAGGTAGTAAGAGCATATGGCATCAAGGCTTATATGGGTTCGAGGGCAGACTAATGACAAATCTTTATTTAGAAATTCCAAACCAACAGGAGGGCAATATGGAAAATCAAATTCAAGAAGATCAATTTATGAAAGACATGGAGTATCATGATACCTACGGCGGTTCATGTGGCTTCGAAACTCGTTGGTCAATTTATTCAGACAACGAGCCGATCTTCGGTGTTCAGTATAACGGCAAGATGGGTGAGAAGAGCCCATTTGTGCCTGGTACGGTTATCACTAATAAATGTCCTGTTTGGGGTTATGATGCTTCAGCGGTAGTTGGTGGTAAAGGTTTATGGTGTGATGTTTGGTTGGCCTGTGATAGTGTCATTCGAAATTCATTTGACACAGATGGCAATAAAGATCATCACATTTTCATAGAAGGCTTTGAGAGGAACCAAGACGGAACCTTTCAAGTGGTCACAGGGAGTTAGAATATGATTAGATCAAAAACGACTCCAAAAGAATTAGTCATCGACCTAACAGGTCCTCAAGGTAATGCTTTCTTCTTGTTAGCCAATGCAACCAAGTTGGCCAAACAATTAGGACTGAATCCATTCCAAGTTTTAGAGGAAATGAAGGCAGGCGACTATGAACATTTAATACAAGTCTTTGACAAATATTTCGGAGACTATGTGGTATTAGAAAGATAGATGATTGAAGCATTAGGATATCTTATTTTAGTATTGGGGATACCATATCTTTTAATCATCTTATTATTAATCAATTGGAACAGAGAGGAACCTAATGGAAAGTGATCTTTTTATTTTAGCAAAGACCTTGGTAGTTGGTGGTGCCCTAGTTTATTGTGGCTACCTACTAGGTAAGGACAAAGGCATTAAGGTAGGAGCCAATAAGACGGTTGATACCTTATGCGATAGCGGGTACCTAAGGCACAAGAAGATGCCAGATGGTAATACCGAGCTAATCAAACTGAACGGAGAAATAGAATGAAGTGGCTTTTAATATCCGCGGCATTGAATCTTCAAATTACATATTCTAGCCAGGAAGTCTGCAATCAGGCTCTTGAGATGGTGAAAGGACAAGATATGTCAGCCATTTGTATTCCGGCAGGAGAGAGTAAGATGGAAACTCAAATGAGTCAGGTGTTCAGCAATTTTCTAGGATTGGTACAAGAATTACAGAAGATGGAATTGGAAAACTCCAAGGAAAACGGAAAAAATTAGGGGTTGACCTTTTGGATCTTAGACCTTATACTATTATTAACAATTAGGCAAAATGAAAGAGAGGCAAAATATGAACAATCTAGTCACAAAGGCAAGTGAGTTAATCTACCAAATGGACAACGATCAGTTGAACCAAGTTATCGAAGCAATCAAGTTGAAAAGAAATCATCTAGCCACTCAGGCTGTTAGGTCATTTATGATCGGTGATATTGTTGGCTTCACTGGTAAGAGGGGCAACCAAGTTTCAGGTAAGGTTAAGAAGGTCAATAAGAAGTATGTCGTTATTGATTGTGGTGCTCAAGGACAATGGAGAGTACCAGGCAATCATCTTACTAAATTAGGGATAGGACAGGAGGCCTAGTATGGGACCTTTCTCAGAAGAGATTCAATATAAAAGAGCAACCTCAATCAAAAGGTTGCTCAAACAAAATCCTCAGCTCGATGAATTGACTCGAGCTATGTGGGAAACCAAACTAAAAAATCTAGCAATGGACGAAGAAAGATACAATGCTAGAGTCAGAGCAATCTTTTCTGGATTGCAAAGATCACCATTGGCGAGCGATACATGGAATTAGAAGCAGGACAATTTGTCAAGATCAAAGTAGAGAATGTCATGTGGCCATATAGAGATCGCTATGCCTTTTCACAACCTGAATTCAATTATTACGAAGGTAATATTTTATACGAAAAATGGTTCAAACCTAATGAGGTTGGAATCACAACCGGAGACCCTAGATTTCCATTTAGGCGTATCCAAAAGGAAAGGATTGTGGAGGTTAATGGTGAAGAATCCAAATTCAGCCAGCAATCGCTTTCGGTATCAGAAGACGGTCAACAACGAACGATCTCTGTTAAAGGTTCGACAGGAAGCCTTTACGAAGTTCAAGTCGGAGGGGGCAGGGGATCATCTTGCTCTTGTAAAGGCTATCAATTTCGTGGGAATTGCAGACACATCGCCGAAGCGGAATCACAGATCGCGGCGTAGAAAACGAAAATAAAAGGTTGACTTATTATTCTTCTGACCTTATAATAAAAGAATAATAAGGAAGAGGCAAAATTATGGCAAACGAAATGGTAGAAAAATTGGCAAGAATGACTCTCGAACAAAGAGACGAATTCATTAAGACTCTCGTTAAGAAATGGCCACATATGGCTGAGAGTATTGGCAATGGCATTGGCTTAGAGCTGATGATTAAATTTAACCAGGAGGAAGGCAAATGATTAAGGCATTATTTTTTATGGCTATTGGTGCTCTTTGTTTTTATCTTTATCAAAACCCGGGCGAATTAAACTCGGTGATTGATCAAGGTAAAGACCTTGTAAATCAAGGAGCGACAATCATACAAGACAAGACTAACTAGAGGTAAGGCAAGTGGATATAATATTTGACATCGATGGTACTTTGATGAACATCGAGCATCGAAAGAAGTTCGTGGAGCAAAGGCCAAAAGATTGGGATTCGTTTCGTGAATTAACGAAGGACGATGTTCCGAACTTGGATGTCTTTGCTATTGCCAAAGCCTTACAAGCCCAAGGGCATAATATTTTGATCGCAAGTGGACGAAACAAGAGTCAACGAGCAATCACATTGATGCAATTGATGAAGGAGAAGTTGGTCTTCAGAGATTTGAAGATGCGAAGCGACAAAGATTTTAGACCCGATACCCAAGTGAAATCCGATATGTTAGATAAGTTTCGAGCAGAAGGTTGGGATCCGGTTTTGGTATTTGACGACAGAAGTTCAGTCGTGGATATGTGGAGAGAACGAGGTCTTAGAGCGGTGCAGGTTGCACCAGGAGACTTTTGATTGGTAGTGGAGTAGAAACCCTGTTAGACCTAACACCGATGTCAGAAATTAAGTTAGGCGAGTCACAGGGGGGCGACTTTCTAGGAGAGGCCCCCCACCCTTTATAAGGAGAAGGAAATGGAAGACCAAAAGAACTATTTGAAACCAGAAGACATTCAACCAGGTAAGTCTTATGCCTGTAAGTTTAAGGCAGAAATGATGCTAGATGACTTCGGTCGTCCTCCAGGGTTGAGTGATGTACCTTTGAAAGGTCCGGGCTGGTATGAGAGCTTCGGTTTGATTAAGGTGCGAGATAGCCAAACTAAATTATTCCGCATTGAAGATCTTAAAGGAGAATCAAAGGGTAAGACCTATACGGTTCCATGGGATCAATGCTGGGATATCGATGAAGCAGAATTGGTTGAATAGGCCATTGACTTTTATCTTGGAAGGCTTTATAACTAATGAATAATAAAAACAAACAGAAAGGCAAGAATGTCAATTCAACCACCAGTAGGCCCATTAGAGCTAGAGGCAAAGCAAAAAGAACTAGACAAGATGATGAAAAAATTCCTGAAGAACGGGGGCAAGATAGAAATTATTCCTCCAGGAGTGACAGGAGAAATGTATCGAGAAATGAAGCTCGGTTCAAAAGGCAAATCGAAAAGGAAAAAGAGATAATGAAAATTGTTATCGACGAAAGACCTAAATTATTCGTATTCGAGACTGAAGATGAGGATATCGAAGTCAATGCGATGGACTTTAAGGATGCCTGTCTAACATTAGAAGAACAGGCACCTGACCTTAAGATTCAGGATATCATATCCATACAAGAAATTCATAGCCCTATCCCAGGGCATGATACAATCCATTAGAAAAGGACTCAACTCAATCAACGGCCGCGTGGCGGAATAGGTAGACGCATCGGACTTAAAATCCGTGGATCGTTTGATCGTGAGAGTTCGAGTCTCTCCGCGGCCACCAATCTTTGGAATGACTGCCCGTAGCTCAGCTGGATTAGAGCAACGGTCTTCTAAACCGTAGGTCGCAGGTTCGAATCCTGCCGGGCAGGCCAAAGATCTCCATATATTTTGGCACAAATTAGGGGTTGACTTTTGGCTCCGTTGACCTTATTATAATAGTATAATGAAACAAAAGAAAGAGGGCAAAATGACATTCGTAATTTACAGAACAGATACCACAGAGATCGTAAGTGAGAAAGACTATTCTTACACAGGTCAAATCCATAAGACAGAAGGTCATGCAAAGGCTTCTTTGACTAGAATCAAGAAGAAGTTCGCAGAAGGTTTGAAAAACAAAAGACCTTATGGTACATTCAAATTTGAAGGCTTAGGCATTCATGAGAATGGTAAGACAGGTAGACAAGCTGAAGGTGAGTTGACAGGTGAAATGGTTGAAATGAAGATCATAGATACCGAGAAATACTTCAACGATATTGAGGCACAAGAAGAAGTGACGAACATGATGACAGGTAAGAAGTTCAAACAGAGTGTGAACACTCCAGGATTCATGTCACCAAGTTCAGAGACATATTGGTCAATGTAATTGGAAAATCAGGGGTTGACATTTGTCGCCCCTGATATTATATTAAAGTAATAATAAGGCAAACAGAAAGAGGCAAAAATGGCAACAAGGGCAAGAATCGGTTTAGAGCTAAAAGACGGCTCATATATTTCAAGTTATCAACATTGGGACGGTTATCCAGGTGGATTAGGTTATACTCTAATTGACCACTGGTATAATTATGACAAGGTAGAAGAAGCAATTTCACTTGGTGATGCTTCAAGCTGGAGATACATGGTCGGACAAAAGATCGATTTCGATGACAGAAATGATCCTTTACACGATGTTCAGAATTGTTATTACGGTCGTGACAGAGGCGAAAAAGATGTAGGTCCTAAGAAACATTTGAATGGCGTATGCCTATTAGACGAAGCATTTAGAAGTGGCGAAGAATACCTATATGTTCTTAGAGATGTTGGTAAGGGCGACAAAGAAAAATATGAATGGTTTTATACGACAGATACCAACCCTGCAAAAGAGATCGCAGACATGAAGCCATTAGAAGAAGATGCCATCAACGATCATATTGATATGTTGAAGCGACATTTAGAAATCATGAAACAAAGAAAGGCGGCCTAATGTCAGAACATTATGAAATAGAGTCCCTAGGACACAAGGACGGAAACTTTGAGGTTAAGGTAGGATATTTTTACGAAGATATTCACCCATCAGATTTATTTGATAACTCCCTAGACCCAGACACAGGCAAACCATATCACGATACCGACGAGATGGCACGAAGAATTGATGCGAACATCGATGCATGGTTTGGCTTCTGGGCAAAATATTTTTACAAAGGCCACGAAGTTGGTTATGCGAATTTAGGTGGACTTTATTACATGGACGATCACCCAGAAGGTGTTATTGAAAAGGCATCCTTGAACAGGGAAGAATATTGGTACAAGGATATCGTTGACGAAGCACGAGATGAGGCTGTAAAAGAAGTAGGTGATCTTCATAAGCAGATGAGTTTAGACTTCGGTCTACCAAAGGTTTCAACCCAGGCTGTTGGTTAGTTTGGGTAGGAAGGTTTTCGTCCGATGCGGACGGTTTCTCCAGAGCATAGCTCGAATAAACCATAATGATGCGAAGTAGAAGTAGGAAAATGGCATTGAACGAACGGATTCTACCAACAGAAGAAGGGGGAGATATTGCTAGAGCATTGAATAAATGGACACTTCAAAAACTTAAGATCCTACAATTTTTTGGTAATATAGCCAGTTGACTCTGAGGGCAAAAGGTTATATTATAATTTTATAAACAAAAGGAGGGCAATATGCCAAATTGGTGTAATAACAATATAACAATAGAAGGACCTAAAGATAAGATCAAGAATCTTTGGGATAGCATTCAAGCAGACGAGGACAAGGGGTTTTTCAATCATCTTGCTCCGATGCCAAAAGAACTAGACGGAACCACTTCCCCTACTCCACAACCAGGTTGGGCAGGATACAAAGGTCCACAACCGGTTATCGACGGTTTTGATAATTGGTATGATTGGAGAGTAGAAAATTGGGGTACCAAGTGGGATATCTCGCTAGACGATTCAGGATTAGATTATTACGAAGAAGGCGACAAGGCTTATATCAAAGGTTGGTATGACACGGCTTGGGCACCGGCTTTGACCTGTTTCGATACATTCATCAGAAAACATAACGACATCTATATCACGAATCTTTATTATGAAGGTGGCTGTGATTTCGCAGGCATTTATACAGATGGGCATGACGATTGTATTGCTCCTAGTGATTATAAAGCAGATGACTTCTTAGAAGCGGATAGAGACACCGTAGTAGGTCAGCTAGACGAGTGCTTTAGCATTGGCGAGTCTATGGCGGAGTATGAAGCAGAACAAGAAACAGAAGCAGAAGTAAAGGTAAGAGAGCTTGTGGTAGAAAAGAAAGCTCAGAACATGGAACAGAAGGAGAAAGATGCAATTTTATCCTAAGGACAAAGATCCAAGATTAGACGAGAGATCAGCTAGGTTCCATGCAAGGGTTTTGAAAGAGGACCTAGCGACTCTTCCTTTCGTATTAGACACTTGTAATAGAGATATCAATGTGGCAAGGGCGAGTACCTATGTGACTTGGGACTATGATAAAGAAATGTGGTGTGAGGTTGATCATTTAATGATGAACTTCTATGTGAAGGCAAAGACTTCGGAGACCAGAGATGAACTAGAAGACAAGATCAACAGAGGGGTTGTTGAATTGTTGAAAGGTCCTAGATACTATGAACAGGCGAA